>FLOH01001177.1_pt1 | contig 42461 bp, 46 predicted proteins | sample 756751 | NCBI WGS metagenome assembly FLOH01 (sample SAMEA4026879, study PRJEB14308) | marine metagenome | biome: coastal water; material: water | depth 74 m
GCGTCAGATGTGTATAAGAGACAGTACGCTTGCGTTGGATAGAAAAAGCTATGGGTTTTCTGATAAGTTATTTATTTATGCTTCTTTTGGACAGTCTATAAAAATTACTGAGGCGCAATTTACCTTATGGCTAAAAATACTTAAAAATACCTCTAACAGTATTTTATGGTTACTAGAGTCGAATGATATTTGTATGAAAAACCTACTGGCCTATGCGGAAAAAAATGAAGTTGATCCATTACGTATTTGTTTTGCAAAAAAAGTTAGTCTAGAAGAGCACATTAACAGGCATCAAATCATTGATCTCTTCCTAGATACCTACCCCTACAATGCTCACACCTCAACATCGGACGCTATATGGGCTCAATGCCCAGTACTTACTAAATCAGGACCTACTTTTGCAAGCCGTGTCGCAGGAAGTATTCTGACAGAGATCGGCTGCCCTGAGCTTATTGTGGAGTCTGATGAGGCATATTATGAGGAGGCAATAAAGTATGCCACTGATAAACAATCACTTGAATTAATAAAAAATAAAGTTATTAGAGGAAAAGAGGGGTCAGCTCTATTTAAGCCACAGTTGTTTGCAAAAAATCTTGAAGAAATATACTCAGACCTTATCTCTAGCTGAGATTAGTATCCCAATAACAATGAATACGCCTCCCACAATATCCCTGAGACCAATGGCTTCATTTGCTAATAAATAAGAAGAGATGGCAGCGACTATTATTTCAAATAAAAATATTGGGCTTGCTTTAACTGCTTCGATCTTAGTTAGACCATACTGAACGATCACTGTTGTTACAAAAATAGAAGTGCCTATTAAAAACAATAATCCTAGCTTCTCCAGCGAAAAGATTACAGTTTGTTCGGTCAGCGTCTGTTTATCGACTATTAGCAATGAAAGTAGTATTACGCCAAGCCATATTGCATATGACTTTTCTTTCACACTAATGTTCGTATATTTCCGTGCCATAACATTGGTTAGTGCGAAAAAAATCCCAGCCACTAATGCCATTAGATCACTAAATATGGAGCTGCCAAGCCTTAAATCAACCCCTGAAAGCATAGCAAAAGCACCAATAATACTAAGACACGCAGCAATGTAATGATTAGGCCTAATCTTTTCACGAAGAAAAACAAACGACAGGACTATGGTCCAAATGGGGGATAAAAAGAAAAGCAGCATTGCTCTAACAATTTCGCCATTAATAACAGCTAAAACATAGGCCAAATTAGTTATTCCACAAATCAAGGCATACACCCAAAAGCTCGGTAATAAAAAACATCTGCCACTCTTTAATCGATAGAAAATTATTGCAAGAATTAATATAAGGCTGTAACTAAAAAAACTTGAATGGATACCAGACAATCCAATGTTATTTAATAGCCTATAGGGATACCAAATAAGCCCCCACGTAAAAGTCCCAAATAAGAGACAGGAAATGCCAGCATGGCTCGCGCTTAATTTAAAAATTTTTTTACTCTACCAATGACAGACTTAAGTTCCGTTGCATTAAAGGGATCAATCAATAATAAATTCTCCATACCTCTAATCCAAGTCATTTGTCTTTTGGCAAGCTGACGCGTGGCAATAATAATTTTCTCATTTAACTCTTTAATCGGACTTACACCAGTGAGACACTCATAAACCTGCTTGTAGCCAACACACCTTAATGCTGGGTAGGTTAAATCAAGCTCTGGATTACCTTTAATCAATAACTCGACCTCTTCTATTAATCCACTCTTGATCATTGAGATGACGCGAGCCTCAATTCTGCTATTAAGGATTACCCTATCTTTTGGAAGTAGCGCAATCTTAAGGGAGTTATATTTAGCCTCATGTCGGGTGCCGACCTGGTGGTAGGAGGATATGGGGTTGCCTGAAATGTAATAAACTTCGAGAGCCCTAAGAATTCTTTGCGTATCGGTAGGTTTAATTTTTTTTACAATATCAGGGTCAACCTGGGAAAGTTTTTCATATAAATATACAAGTCCATACCTCTCCAACTCCTCCCTGACTTTCTCCCTAACCTCATCAGAGGATTCAGGCATTTCATCCAAAGGATGCTCAAGCGCATTAAAATACATCATTGTTCCGCCCACTAAGAGAGGCACTTTATCGCTTTTATAAATTTTGGTTGATATTTTTTCAACATCCATTCTGAATTCATTAACTGAGTATCTTTCACATGGGGCCTTGCAGTTAATCAGGTGGTGAGGGTATTTTTCTTGATCATCGCCGCTAAGCTTAGCGGTTCCAATGTCCAAACCTTTGTATATCTGGGCAGAATCCACACTAATAATTTCAAGAGGGAAATCATCATACAAACTTTTTGCAAGCTCAGTTTTCCCAGAAGCTGTAGGGCCCAACAAGAAAATATTTTTCTGCATAGCTATCAAAATTTAATCTGTATTGTGTGCGATTGAGGGTTTTGTTTTTATGTAGCTTTTTATGCCCTCTAATATGCTCATGGCTAACTTATCCTGATATGCCGATGATTTAAGATTTTGTTCTTCAGCTGGATTACTTATGAATGCTGTTTCAACAAGTATTGATGGGATATCAGGTGCTTTTAATACTGCAAAGCCAGCTTGCTCAACATACTTCTTGTGAAGATTATTAACATTTTTTATTTGGCCTAAAACATGGTTTCCTAATTTAATGCTGTCATGAACTGTAGCAGATTGAGAAAGGTCGAGGAGTGTCTTGGCCAACAGGGCATCTTTATCATCGATGCTCACCCCCCCTATTAAATCTGATTCATTTTCTTTGTTAGCTAGAAATTTTGCAAAGGCACTAGTAGCGCCCCTCTCTGAGAGTGCGAAAACAGAAGATCCAGTTACACTTCTTTTGGTGAATGCGTCAGCATGAATTGAAATAAAAATGTCTGCCTTTATTTTTCTCGCTTTTTTGACTCTATCTCCAAGAGGGACATAATAATCTCCCTCCCGAATCAGTACTGCCCTCATACCGTCCTCTTTATCAATAATTTCTTTGAGTTTTTTTGATATTTGTAGAGTAATGTCTTTTTCGAGTGTCCCCTTTTTACCTTTAGCACCTGGATCTTCCCCACCATGTCCGGGATCAATTGCCACAATAACAGTATCAGACTTAGTATCATTCTGAGAGGCATTGCCCTCACTCTCAACATTATTTGATGGGGCCACTTCAGCGGCTAGCGAAGGTGACTCCTCATCCTTTTTCTGTATTTGCTTTAGTAGGTTTGCAATGCTGTCATGATTCTCAGGGTACAAGTCAATCACCAATCTGTGTTTATAAGGTGCGATTGGTTGCAGCGAAAAGATTTTGACGCGCGCTGGATTTCTTAAGTCAATAACAATCCTAGTAACATTAGGATTAAACTGCGCAACCCTAATGGCGTTTATATTAGGATCATTTTCTGAAAGCTCAGTAGGCAATATTTTCAAGGCATCATTTAGCGCAATACCTTTTAAGTCAATGACCACCCTTTCTGGATTTTTAAGTATCATTTGGTCGTTATTAAGTGCTTCAGTCGACTCTATTGTAATTCTTGTGTATTCTTGCGCGGGCCAAATCCTGACTGCATGAACATCATTTTTTGAGTATGCATTAGAAGAAAAAAGAAGTGCAAATGTAATTAAAAATAGAACTATATTAATTCTTTTATGCATTCGTTTCCTCTATCAGTGCTTGCCGTTATTGAGACTTTTCTTTTGTTGCTATCCATATATTGCCAGTTCATTAGGAGATCAGGCGTGGGTAAATAAGGGTAGGCTTTTTCTGGCCACTCTATCAGGTTGATATCTTTTCCATCAATAAATTCATTGAATCCAGACTCAAGCCATTCTTCGGGGGCCTTAAAGCGATATAAATCAAAATGGTTCACTCTATGTATATTAAGGCTGTATTGCTCAACAAGGCTATACGAAGGGCTCTTAACCTTATCGTCAAAACCTAGCGCATGAATTAAGCCTCTTGCAAATGAAGTTTTACCAGAGCCTAGGTCACCAGATAAATATAACAATGTCCCGTAATCAATTTTTGAAGCAATCTTTATCGCAAGCTCATTAGTATTAGTTTCGTTATTTAAGGTAATTGATAGTTCATTTAACATAATTTTAGTTTATTATTTTTTCCTATGAATGATAAGTTAAAGTGGAATGCATTTGCAAAAAAAATTAAGGCTTGGGGTGCTGAGTTAGGCTTCGATCACGTTGGAATATCTGATATTAACTTAAATGACCAGAAAGAAGCCTACCAATCATGGATTCAGTCAGGATTTAATGGCAGTATGGATTATTTAAAGCGACATCAAGATCTAAAATTTTCGCCTGATATTTTGGTCGCTAATACCATCAGCATTCTTTCCGTGCGCCTAGATTACATGCCACTTGAAGAAAATACCACAAATGCACTCAGAGACAAGAGCCGCGCTTACATTTCTCGGTATGCTCTCGGGAGAGACTATCACAAGGTCATGAGATCAAAATTGAAGAAATTAGCCTCTAAAATTAAAGTTGAGTGTAAGCAATCGGGGTCAAGTTTTCGTGTTTTTACTGACAGCGCCCCTGTATTGGAGGTTGAAATTGCTGAAAAGGCAGGGTTAGGATGGAGAGGAAAGCACACATTGCTCCTTAATAGAGATCATGGATCCTGGTTTTTTTTAGGGGAAATCTATACCGACCTTCCGCTCCCATCCGATAAAAAAATATCCTCGCATTGTGGATCCTGTCAGGCCTGTATAGACATTTGCCCTACAAAGGCGATAATAGGCTCCTACAAGCTTGATGCAAGGAGATGTATCTCCTATCTAACAATTGAAAATAAAGGTCCGATACCTGTCGAATTTAGAAAAGCTATCGGAAACAGGGTTTATGGTTGCGATGACTGTCAAATAATATGTCCATGGAATAAGTATGCAAAAATAACACGTGAGGACGATTTTCTAGTCAGGAATGATTTAAACAATCTCTCATTAGTCGATAGCTTTAGGTTTTCTGAGGGCGATTTTAATAGAATTTTCAAGGGAAGTGCAATTTATAGGATTGGTTATCAACAATGGTTAAGGAATATTGCTATCGGCTTAGGAAATGCCCCTAAAAGTAAAGAGGTGATTGAGGCACTAAAATCAAAATTAAGCACATCAACACCGCTAGTTAAAGAACATATTTTATGGGCCCTAGATCAGCATAAATAATTCTTAGAGCGCACTTTATAAGCATGAAAGTTTGTTACAATTACATTCTATTAAACTTAAATAATAATCACCCCTACGTAATATGACATCAATAACAAACAGTAAATCATGGTTGGCGCTGGCTGAGCATCAAAAATCAATTAATTCCGCCCAAATGCGCGACTTATTTAACGAAGATAAAGATAGATTTAATCATAACCACATTCAATTTGATGATTTTCTCATCGATTTTTCAAAGAATCGCATTACTAATGAAACCCTTCCTCTTCTAGTAAGCCTTGCTCGTGAAGCTAATCTTGAGCAATGGACAGATAAGTTATTTTCAGGTGATAAAATTAATTTTAGTGAGGACCGAGCGGTCCTTCATACCGCGCTCCGCAACAGAACAAATACGCCTGTTATGGCAGATGGCAAGGATGTAATGCCTGAAATAAATGCCGTCATCGATAAAATGGCATTATTCTCAGAGTCCGTAAGGTCAGGCGAGTGGAAGGGTTTTACGGGAAAAAGAATTGAAACAGTTGTTAATATAGGTATTGGGGGCTCAGATCTTGGTCCTGCAATGGTATGTAAAGCCCTAAAGCCTTTTGGTGCAAAGCATATTTCCCCATTATTTGTTTCCAATGTTGACGGCGCAGATTTAGCCCAGACACTAGAAAAATGTGACCCTCACACAACGCTATTTATTGTTGCCTCCAAAACCTTTACAACACAAGAGACAATGACAAACGCTTTCTCAGCAAGGGATTGGGTGATTGGTCACCTAAATGACTCGGCTGCGATTCGAAATCACTTTGTAGCAATTTCGACAAACAAGAGTGCGGTTGAGGCATTTGGAATATCGCCTGATAATATATTCGAATTCTGGGATTGGGTGGGTGGCAGATACTCACTATGGTCCTCTATAGGGCTATCAATCGCTATATTTTTGGGAATCGAAAACTTTAAGCAGCTCTTAGCTGGCGCTCACGACATTGATAATCATTTCAAAACTGCTCCACTAGAAAAAAATATACCCGTAATATTGGGTTTAATTGGTATTTGGAATATTAATTTCTTCAATTTTAAAACTCACGCAATTCTACCTTACGATCAAGGCTTATCTTTGCTACCGTCTTATCTTCAGCAGTTAGATATGGAGAGTAATGGTAAATTTATTGACAGAGAGGGAAAGCGTGTCTGCCTCCATACAGGGCCTATTTTATGGGGTGAATCAGGAACAAATGGTCAGCATGCTTTTTACCAATTAATACATCAAGGCACTGAAATTGTTCCAACCGATTTTATAATGCCCATCCACTCACAGTATAAAATTGGTAAAAATGGGGATGAACACCATAAAATCCTAATATCTAATTTTATTGCCCAAACCCAATCATTGATGCTTGGAAAGAAGGAAGAAGAAGCAAGAAATGAAATGGTAGTAGCTGGATTTCCAGAGAAGGAGGTCAACCTATTGGCGAGCCATAAATCATTTCTAGGTAATCGTCCGTCCACTTCTATTCTTTTTGATAAGCTTGACCCTAAAACCCTGGGGCGATTGATTGCAATTTATGAACACAAGATATTTGTTCAGGGTGTGATCTGGAATATCAATTCCTTTGATCAATGGGGTGTTGAATATGGAAAGCAAATCGCATCCCTCGTACTTCCTGAGTTAAGAGAAAAATCAGCCACCGTCTCTTTTGATTCTTCAACAAATAACTTAATAAATTACACTAAAAAAAATCTATAAGTATTTAATTTAAAATATATTTATTAATAATCTTACTCTCAATTTTAGCTGCTAAAGTCACCCCTAACTGTTTAGCAAAACGATCAGTGAAGGATTCATAGGTAGTGAAATCCTCCACTCTCTCGAACCCAATAACCTCACGAGCGACATAATCAACATCGCCCAACTGATCTGATAACCCCAGCTTTATAGATGCTTTACCACTCCAAAATAGGCCTGAGAAGATTTGTTCGTCAGAACTAAGTTTGGAGCCCCTGCCATCTTTGACTACATCAATAAACTGCTGATGCACCTCATTTAATAATGACTGAACGTGCGCTTTTTGTTCTAAATTTATCGGGGAGAATGGATCTAATGCGGCCTTATTTGTGCCTGCCGTCATTAATCGTCGGTCAACCCCTAGCTTTTTCATGGCACCTTCATAACCAAAGCCGTCTATTAAGACGCCTATTGATCCAATAATGCTCGCCTTATCAACGTATATTCCATCAGTAGCGACCGCTACATAGTAAGCTCCGGATGCGCAGATGTCGTCGACAACAGAGTAAATAGGTATTTGTGGGTGCTGACCTTTTAGTCGTTTAATCTCATCATTCATTATTCCGGCCTGCACTGGACTCCCACCTGGGCTATTAATCGCAAGAATTATCCCTTTTGTTCCGGGGTTTGAGTAAGCATCGTTTAAATTACGCTTAAAATCCTTTGCGTTAGCTTCCGACTCGCTGCTGATAGGTCCGTTGATATGAATGACTGCCGTAAAGTCACCCATTGCAGAGTTTGTATTCTGACTGCTGGAAATGAAAATATAGAGAAGAATAGAAAGGTAGGTTAATGTCGCCAGCTTAAAAAATATTCCCCAGCGCCTTGTTTTTCGTTGCTCTGAAAATGCAACTTGAGAAATTTTTTCTAAAGCCTTATTCCCCCAATTTTCTTCATTTTTATCTGTCATTTTTTATTCAGCCTCAATTTTAATAATTAATCTATCAATCACTTCTTCAACTGCCATCGCTTTTAATTTCATTCCTTGGCAAGGTCCAGAAACGCAATAACCTTCCTCTAAATTATATATGGCTCCGTGCGTAGCACATATTATAAATTTACCTTCCTCATCTAAAAAATCATTATCCTGCCAATCAAGTTCAACAGGAAGGTGCATACATTGATTCTTATAGGCGTTATAACTGCCATCATTGAGTACGACGAATCCTGTGTGCTTAATATTTTTCAGCTCGTAAGTGAACTTAACAGTTGAAGGCTGCTGCTTAAACTCACTTTTAAAGACTATTATTTCTTTACTCATTCCTCATCACCCATTCAAAAATTTCATAAGCGTTATCTACTAATACTTTAGGTTTGTATTGTATTAGCTCCTCGCTGGCGTGAGAGCCATATGTAACTCCTATGGAATCAACACCGGCATTCATAGCCATCTCAAGATCGTAACTAGAGTCGCCCACTAAAATTGCCTCGTGTGACTCAACCATATAAAACTCAAGAATCTCTTCAATCATTTGCGGGTGTGGCTTAGAAAAACATTCATCAACTGTTTTGGTCACAGCAAAAAAAGATTCTAAGCCCGATTGCTTCAGCGCTCTATTTAGCCCTCTTCTGCTCATTCCCGTAGCGATTGCTAGCTTATAGCCACGTCTATGAAGATCATTAATCCCCGTACTAATTCCATCAAATAATGAAATACTATTTACTTTTTTCAGATAGGCCTCTTTGTATAAATGCTGTAATTCTATTATTTCGTGTCTGGACAGATTAGCAAATAACTTACTAAAAGCTTGGTCGAGGCCCAAGCCAATGATGTCATAAATTTTTTTTTCGTCATCAATATTAATTGTTTTACTTAAAGCTGCTTCCTTAATAGCACTTACAATCAAACCAGTTGAATTAACAATGGTTCCATCCCAATCAAAAATTATGAGTTTATATTTTCTGGTCATTTACGGTTGATAATGCTGTTAAATGCTTCTGGAGTTGGTGCTGAAAAGTGAACTTTATCTAACGTTATGGGGTGGATAAAAGCAACCTCTGATGCATGAAGAAACATCCGCGAGGCAATTTTACGCACCTTCTTATTCAGCTCAAAATTACCATACTTTTGATCGCCAATAATCGGAAAACCTAAATGGGAAAGATGGACCCTTATTTGGTGAGTCCTGCCTGTAATTAACTTCACCTCTAAAAAGGTAAAATCCTTAAGATTCTTTTTAAGAAAGAATACTGAACGAGATTGTTTTGTGTTTATATTCTGATAATCATCATTCACGACTGATACTTTTTTCTGCCCTTCAGCGTCAGAGGTTTTTAGAAGATTTAGATCAACAATAAGCTGCTTGTCCTTCCATTCGCCGTGAACAATTACCTCATATTTTTTATGCATAGATTTCTCTCGCATTTGTTTGTGAATACCCACCAGCGCTATTCTTTTTTTGGCGATCAATAAAATGCCTGACGTATCTTTGTCGATTCGATGAACCAACTCAAGGAATTTAGATTCTGGCCGTGACTGGCGCATAAGTTCGATAATTCCAAAATTAATACCGCTGCCCCCATGAACAGCTATGCCTTCTGATTTGTTTAAAACAATAAAAGCCTCGTCCTCATAAATAATAGATTTCTCGATATCGACTATTTGAGCCTTGCTTGCTGAAATAGGGAGAGAAACATCTTTTTCCTTGAATGAAACAGGAGGAATCCTAACCGAATCATTGATTGATAACCTAAAATCAGTCCTTATTCTTTTCTTGTTGACTCTGACCTGACCGCTTCGTAATAATTTATACACATGACTTTTGGGGACATTTTTTAAAATTTTTAGCAAAAAATTATCAATTTTTTGACCGTCGCTACCCTCGTCAATTATATGATATTTAACATTATTTTTAATCTCGAGGGGCATAATTTAGTTTGCTTTTAATGATTTATCACATATACTTTGTTCGTTCAGATATCTTTAAAAATTGTTAAAGAGAAAAACAATTCTGAATTATACATAAACATAAGAATTCAAGGTTAGTACTGCTCACCATAACTTATTAAATAAGAAAAAGAAGCAGTCATAAATACAAAAAGATTTTTATAAAAGAATTTAATAAATTAAATAGTTTTTAGAAAAGTAAAGTTTTTAACAACAAAAGAGAGATGAGATTAGATCTACCTATCAATCAAATTGACAGGTAGGCTGTGCCTGATTTCCTTTAAATAATTTATAGGAATTCTTTATCTAAAATCTTCATAATAAATGGAGATAGGTAATGAAAAGAATGCTATTTAATGCAACTCAATCTGAAGAGTTGCGAGTTGCAATTGTAAATGATAATAAATTAGAAGACTTGGACTTCGAGCGCGGCAACAGAGAGCAGCGTAAAAGTAATATATATAAAGCAGTCATTACAAGAGTTGAGCCTTCATTAGAAGCGGCTTTTGTTAATTACGGAGTTGATCGACACGGCTTTCTCCCTTTCAAAGAAATATCCCCTGAGTATTATTCCAAAAAAACTAAAAAACAAGATGTATCAATAAGAGATGTTATTAAAGAGGGTCAAGAACTAATAATTCAAGTAACAAAAGAAGAGCGTGGTAACAAAGGTGCCGCACTTACTTCATACCTATCCCTTGCTGGACGCTACATCGTCTTAATGCCTAACAATAATGGTGGGGGCGGCATTTCAAGAAGGATAGAAGGAGACGAAAGATCAAGCTTTAAAGAGATTCTCTCGGAAATTACCATCAAGAAAGGTATGAGCGTCATAGGAAGGACCGCAGGTATTGGTGCTACTGTTGAGCAAATACAATGGGACTTAGATTACCTAACGCAACTGTGGGATGCGATTGAAAATGCAGCGAACGCACAGGAAGGGCCCTTCCTTATCTATCAAGAAAGTAATCTTGTTATCCGGGCAATTCGTGATTATTTTTCAACAGATATTGAAGAAGTTCTAATAGATAAAAAAGAAATTTACGATCAAGCGCTTCAGTTCATGAGTCATGTCATGCCAACCTACTCAGAAAGAATAAAGTTCTATGATGAAGAAGTCTCTCTCTTTACAAAGTTTAATATTGAAAACCAAATTGAATCAGCCTTTCTACGTGAAGTTCAATTGCCTTCTGGTGGTGTAATCGTAATTGATCATACTGAAGCGCTTGTTTCTGTGGATGTAAACTCAAGTAGATCTACCAAAGGAAGAGATATTGAATCAACCGCATACAGCACAAACCTTGAAGCAGCTGACGAATTAGCCAAGCAATTACGCTTCAGAGATATTGGCGGTTTAATAGTTATTGACTTCATTGACATGGAGAACCCTAAACATCAACGCGATGTAGAAAATAGAATTAGGGATGCGCTAAAACAAGACAAGGCAAGAATTCAGATTGGTAAGATCTCAAGATTTGGCTTATTAGAGCTCTCTAGACAAAGATTAAGGCCGAGTATCGGGGAATCAATAAACGGCGTTTGTCCTCGCTGCCAAGGCACCGGAAGAGTTCGTGATATTCAGTCCACAGCATTGTTTATATTCAGGCTCATTCAAGAAGAGGCAAATAAAGAAAGTAGTCAGTCTATCTCTATTCAATTACCTGTTGAGGTTGCCACCCTACTCCTAAATGAAAAACGAAAGGAAATAGTTGATATTGAGAACAGGACAGGAAATGAAATTGTCATAGTTCCAAATCGATACCTAGAAATACCAAAATATGACCTTCAAAAGTCATCGCAAAAGCTTGGAAAGGCCAGCTACGCAGTTGTTGAGCCACCGAGTGAAGATGAACATAAAACTAATGAAAAAAATGAAAAAAATGAAAAAATAGAACGGTTAGAACCGGTAGTAAAAGCAATACTTCCATCAAGATCAAATAAAAAGGGGAAAAATTCCTCAATATTTGGATTCTTTAAGAATTTAATTGCTAGCACTCCAGGCAGCGAGGGTGGTGAAGAAGAAATAAAGGTAGACGAATCATCAAGTCAAGAAATGGCAAGCAATACAAGGGAAGAAGGGGAAGAAAGAGCAAACAGGCCAAATAAACCGAGAAATAGAAATAGAAATAGAAATAGAAAGCCTGAGAATAGAAATAACAAACCTGACTCTATAAATAATACCAACCAGACGGATAACCAAAGAAACCTAGCCCGTCCAGTAAATGAAATAGATCCAATTAACTTAACTCGCCCTGCAAGCAATGAGGTCGTATTAAATAAGGGAGTTACCGAAGCAAATACCCCGGTTATCGCCGCAGTAAAAGCAAGGCCAAAAAGAAGCCAACCATTACCTAAAGTAGATTTGACAAAAGTTGGGTTAAGTTTAGTTGAGACCAAAGCGGTAAAAGTTAAAGAGGTGGTTGCGGAAGTAAAAAAACCAACAAAGAAAAAAGTTGCTGAATGGCAAAAGAAAAATGAGGTAGTGATTACAGGAAAAATTGAAATGGTTGAAACAAAAAAGAAAGAAACTAAACCGAAGCCAGCTGTAAAATCTAAAAAGCCTACTTCAAAAGAAGGTTAAAAAACTGCCAGCCTAAAAAGGCAAGTATTAAAGCGCCAAATACATGGCCAAACATTAAAAGTATTGCTGTCATATGCTGATCTTTATCAAACAAATGAAAAAGATCGGCAGTGAAAGCTGAGAAAGTTGTAAGCCCGCCTAAAAATCCAATATTTATAATAATTTTTAATTCTTCATTAACCGCTGTGAGTGTCTGAAAATAAGCTATGGAGACCCCCATTAAAAAACCTCCAAGCAAATTAACTGCCAATGTGCCGTATGGTAAACCAGGAAAGGCGTAAGAGAATAAATAACCAACAATCCAGCGTGACCAAGCACCAAGCGCAGATGCTATTCCAATTAACAAAAAATTTGACGGAGTAAACATTTAAATTTTGATGAAGTGTTCCCGATAGTATTTCAATTCTTCTATTGACTCCAAAATATCAGCCAATGCCTCATGCTTACTGTTTTTTTTAAATCCGCTAATTAATTCTGGCTTCCATCTTTTAGATAGCTCTTTAAAAACGCTTACATCTAAATTTCTGTAATGGAAGAAATTTTCCAAGGCTGGCATATGCTTAGCCATAAATCTTCGGTCCTGGCAGATAGAGTTACCGCACATAGGCGACTTTCCCTTATCAATGTATTGACTCATAAATTCGATGAGCTGGTGAGTTGCACCCTCTTCTGTTGTTTTTGAATTTTTTACCTTCTCAATAAGGCCAGACTTTCCATGTGTGGACTGGTTCCAATTATCCATTTTAGATAGTACTTCATCGCTTTGATGGAGAACCACTACAGGACCTTCTGCAATAACCGTAAGATAAGGGTCAGTAATTACAACTGCAACCTCAAGGACCATATCTGATTCTGGATCCAGGCCACTCATTTCCATGTCTACCCAAATTAAATTATCGTTATTTTTGCTCATCATGATTTCCATTAAAATTCTTTATAATTAAAGCGTTTAGCTTACTTTTGTTTGCGAATTGATTCACAATGTACTCTTTTAAAATTACATCAACATTATGACCTCATCATTCCAATATTTATTTTTATTCTTAATTATTTTTACTGTCTTTACACAAGTATGGTTAGCCATGAGACATATAACTAACGTGAAGCTTCATAGAAGCAATGTGCCGAGTGCATTTAAATCTATCATCAAATCAAAAGACCATCAAAAAGCTGCAGACTATACGGTAGCTAAGTCAAAGCTCAACATTATCGACATCATAATTCAAGCCGTTTTTCTTTACATACTTACTGTAGGTGGTTTAATTAATACCATAAATAACCACGTTTACACACTGGAATTAAATAATCTAATTTCTGGTGCAGCTATAATAATATCAGTAATGATTCTATCCTCATTAATTGATTTACCAGTCAGTGTTTACAAGATTTTCAATATTGATGAAAAATTTGGATTTAATCGTATGACAATAAAAATATTTATTCTTGACGGATTAAAGCAATTAATTCTTTCCGTTGCAATCGGACTTCCCATACTATTTATATCACTTTGGATTATTGGTAACCTTGGTAGTCTTTGGTGGCTTTGGTTGTGGGTCTTCGTTAGCCTATTTAATTTTGCTATGTTATCCCTTTACCCGCTCTATATTGCGCCACTCTTTAATAAATTTGAGCCTCTTAAAGACAAAACACTTAAGAGTAGGATTGAAAAATTATTGGTAAGATGTGGCTTTAAATCGAGCGGTCTTTTTGTTATGAACGGATCACTTAGAAGTAATCATGGAAATGCTTACTTTACTGGCTTTGGAAAATCAAAAAGGATTGTATTTTTTGATACCCTTCTTGAAAAATTAACCCCCAACGAAATCGATGCGGTCCTGGCACATGAGTTAGGTCACTTCCATCATGACCATGTGAAGAAGAGAATTATTTTGATGTTTATTATAAGTTTTGTTGGTCTCTATCTATTGGGGTTATTAAAAGAAAGTGCCTGGTTCTATGAAGGTCTTGGCGTTTATACAATTAATGATGCTAATGCCATTCTTTTATTTCTACTTGTATCTCCATTATTTATATTTTTTATTAGGCCAGTTATTGCATATTACTCAAGAAAGAATGAATTTGAAGCAGATCAATACGCCTGCAAATATACTGCACCTAGCGATCTTAAACAATCACTAATTAAGCTCTACCGAGACAATGCATCAACATTAACACCCGATCCATTACATTCAAACTTTTATGATTCTCACCCACCTGCATTAATGCGTATTAATGCTATTGATAAGCTGTAAGTATGGAAATTACCACAAGAATGGAGTTTGATGCGGGTCACAGGATTCCAAGCCATAAGAGCAGCTGTAAAAACCTTCATGGCCATCGTTATGCAATTGAAGTGACAATAAAAGGTGAAATTATCAAGCAAGAAGAATCTTCTGATTTTGGTATGGTAATGGACTTTAAAGACGCCAAGAACCTCATTAAGCAAACAATAGTTGACCCATGGGATCATGCCTTTATCGTCTACGAAAAAGACCATGAGGTAATAAAATTTTTAAGCAGCTTGGACAACCATAAAACAGTTGTTTTTCCTGAGGTGCCTACCGCAGAAAATATGGCTTTAGTTGCTTACGAATTGCTTAAGGTCGTTTTTAAGAAAAAGTTTTTGGGGGCAGTCACACCCATCAAAGTGAGGTTGTACGAAACACCAAATAACTGGGCTGAGGTTTACTAAATACTACCAATCAATCTTACCATTGAGACTTGATAAATAATTTTTATGTAAATCTTCCTCATCTTTTGTCGTCTTTACTACCCTCAACATACTCTGGTTGACTGGCGTTAACTCTATTGCGCTCTTTTCTTCAGTAAAGTTAATTGAGAAGGCTTCCTGACCACGCGTCATAGCTAAAAATACTTCACCTAATAACTCCGCATCCAACAATGCGCCATGAAGGCTTCGTTGTGAGTTATTTATACCATAAGCCCTACAAAGTGCATCCAAACTATTTCTTTGCCCTGGACGTATCTCCTTAGCAAGCTTTAAACTATCAGTAATTTCAAGGCAGCATTCCTCAATTTTTTTATCACCAATTTTTCCAAGCTCCATATTAATAAAGCCAACATCAAATGGAGCATTATGAATAATTACCTCAGCATCACCAATAAACGAGAGAAATTCTTCACTTATATCAATAAAAAATGGTTTGTCTTGAAGAAATTCCATAGAGATGCCATGCACCTCCTGTGCTGCCGGATCAATATCTCTTTCAGGGTTCAAATAAGCATGAAAACGATTATTAGTTTGTTGACGATTTTGAATCTCAATCGCAGCAATTTCGATGATGCGATGACCTTGGTTGGGGTCTAAACCTGTTGTTTCTGTATCTAAAAATATTTGTCTCATTGTTGGAGTAGTTCGTCCACACCGATATTTGCTAAGGAGTCCGCCCTTTCATTCTCAGGGTGACCCGAGTGTCCCTTAACCCAAACCCAATCAATATCATACTTTGATACTAGTAGGTCTAATATTAACCATAAATCTTTATTCTTTACGGGTTTTTTAGTGCTCGAAATCCAATTGTTTTTTTTCCAGCCTGCGATCCACTCAGTCATTCCTTTAAGGACATATGTTGAGTCTGTAAATACAGTCAAATGGCAATCACTTTGTTGATTAATGTTTTTTAATGCCTCAATTACGGCAGTCATCTCCATTCTATTATTTGTAGTATCACGATCGCCCCCATGTATTTCGACTTTGCCCTCTATTCCCATGATAATTGCTCCCCAGCCACCCGGCCCTGGATTGCCTTTACATGCTCCGTCAGTATAAATTTTTATCATATATTTCCCTTATTTAAAGCAACGGCAATCTTTTTAGGCCTATTCCACTTAGGCTTAATCGGAGTGACACCGGGCATAATTTTTTTAGCAAGAATACAATATATATTACCAAATAATGGTAACCATCTACCGCCAATATTTTCTAATGCTCCAATAAGTAAATCTGAATTATCATTAAAAATAGGTTGGTAGTGAAAAAATTTTGCTTGCTCTATTGTAAACCCAGCCTTAACTAATAGTGACTGAACCTCTCTTGGGGACTTAAATTTACAATTCCAGGGATTGTGATTGTCGAATCCGACTAAACTTCTTAAACCGGCAAAGCTGTAAGGATTAAATGAAATAAAAAGTGTATATCCTCCAGGGACAATAACCCTGGACAGGTCTTTAAAGAAACTTTTGATGTCAGTTAACTGCTCTATAATATGAGGACAAACAATCAAATCCACCGAATCCTCCTCAAGTGGGATGGCGTCTAAATGAAAAGCGATATTTTTGTGCTTACCACCATTAAATAAGTGAGTAGAGATTCTGCTATTATTTAAAAAATTACAATCAAACGAGCCTAATTGAAGGGCAAAATAGCCAAATTTGTCGTGAATAAACGCATCAATAAGAGCCTGTTCAGTTGACAGTAATTGTTTTCCATATGGAGAATCAAACCAGTTCATTCTATAAAAAATAACCTAAAAACATAGTACACTTGATGGCTTTATGCATAAATCGATTCCAATAAATTTACCATCCACTATATTACCAATCAAGGCTTTTAAGGATAATTATATTTGGGTAATTCATCGAAATGAGTTTGCTGTTATTGTAGACCCAGGAGAGTCATCTCAAGTGATTGAATTCATGGATAATTCAGGATTAAAGCCTGTGGCTATCTTAATAACACATAAGCATTATGATCATATCGATGGCGTCAAAACCATTCTTAATCATTACCCTGCCATTGAAATCTATGGTCCTGCCAAATGTAGTCTTCCATTCCCATATAAACCTGTTAAGGAAGGTGATATTGTTACAATAAAAGACGTGGAAATTAAATACATGGTTATAGAGATACCAGGTCACACATTAGACCATGTTGCATACCTGGATAATGATGTTTTGTTTTGTGGTGATACCTTATTTGGATGCGGGTGCGGACGATTATTTGAAGGAACGGCAGAAGAAATGTATAGCTCCCTTCAAAAAATTAAGGCCCTTAATAAAAAAACAAAAATTTATTGCGGGCATGAATACACATTAAATAACATAAGGTTTGCTATGACTCAGGAAGTTGATAATTTAGATTTAACTTCTCGTTATAGGAAAGTATTAAAACAAGAGGTAACAATCCCTACATTGCTCTCAGAGGAGCTTAAAACTAACCCATTCATGAAAGCAAGCAGCAGTCAGAATCTAAAAGAGATAAGAGAGAGGAAAGATGCATTTTAATATAAGGGCAACCCTAAGGGTTTTAATTTTTTTACAGGTACTAGGGAGCTCTAGTTTACTTTGGTCAACAACCAACGTTCTCGGTGAGAGATTGACTGTTATCGAAAATATATCTGACTGTAAAAGGGATGGCTATGCTGAAATTGATAGCAAAATTTGCCTTAAGGATAATCTCAAAACCCTTGAGCCAACAGACTTTATCAAAAAAGATGAGGCTGGCAAAGTAGAATTAACACAATACATCGAAGAGGCTCCACAAAGCATATGGCTCAGAATAAAAAAGAGATACGACCTAAATACCCCACCCTCAAAATCAGCAGCCAAAAGCATTAAAAAATACGAAGATTGGTACAAAGCAAGGCCTGAGTATGTAGACCGTATGATCAATAGGTCAGAAAAATACCTTTATTATGTAGTTGAGCAGGTTGAATTAAGAGGGATGCCATCTGAAATTGCTTTACTGCCGATGATTGAGAGTGCTTATAATCCTATAGCAAATTCTCGAATGAAGGCCAATGGAATGTGGCAATTTATTCCTTCCACAGGCCGGCTGTATGGGCTAAAACAAGACTGGTGGAGAGATGATAGAAGAAACGTTATTGAATCGACCAATGCAGCACTGAATTATCTAGAAAAGTTATATGGTGATTTTGGTTCATGGGAATTGGCTTTAGCTGCATACAATGCCGGAGAAGGTCGTGTAGGAAGGGCCATAAAAAAAAATAAGATCCGTAAAAAACCCACGGACTACTATAACCTCACTCTACCGAGAGAAACAAAAAATTACGTTCCAAAATTGCTAGCAATTAAGAATATTATGAGTTCGCCAGAAAAATATGGTTTAAACATAAAGGATATTGTAAATAGCCCATACTTTGCTTCAGTTCCAATACCACAAGAGATTGACACAGAATTAATAGCGGAGTTTGCTGAGATTCCAATGGAAGAATTTCAATTGCTAAACGCTCAACATAAAAGACCGCTCATGAAATCTTCTGATGATTTTCACGAGGTACTTCTGCCAATATATTCTGTTGAAAATTTTTATAGAAATATGAGTATTTATAATAAGCCACTCGTGAGTTGGCAATCATACGAGCCGAAATCTGGGGAAAAAATTCATCATGTTGCAAAAAGATTTGGAATTGACACGAAATACCTAGCTCAAATTAATCACCTAAGTACAAGAAAAACCTTCAGGAAGAATAGTATTATTTTAATTCCATCTGGGGAAGCTATGAAAACAAAGTTCCCATTAAGCAAGGATAGTTTGTTAAATTTCTCGTCAATTATCACGCATCATATATCCCCGGGAGAAAGTTTAAGTCAGATTGCTGACGAATATAAAATTTCTGTAAAAGATTTAATGGAATTTAACGAACTTAAATCATCCAAAATAATCTCAGGTAGTACTCTCGACATCCCCAAGTAAAATGGTTTATACAAAATTTAAATTTAGCCTTAACACAATATTGTTGTGCATCTTTTTGGTAAGCTGTACTGACAATAAAGTAGGCGCACCTAATTATGCGGGTAATTACTCAAAGGAAGATGGGGGTAGACTTATTAATGCTATGACAGGCGAACCTAGCAATTTAATTGCTATGATTGCTGGTGACTCTGCATCTTCAGCAATTGCTGGGAATATATTCAATTCCTTATTAAAATATAATGAGCAGCTAAATTACGCACCTGAAATTGCTGAAAGCTGGGATATTTCAAGCGATCAGAAAACAATTACCTTTAGAATTAAAAAAGGTTTGACATGGTCTGATGGGTCACCCTTAACAAGTAAGGACGTTATGTTTACTTGGAAATTAGTTACAAATCCCAATACTAGAACGCCTTATGGTTCAGATTATCAATTAGTTAAAAAAGCAACTACGCCAGATGCTCATACATTCACTGTTACCTATGAAGAAAGATACGCTCCGGCTCTTGACACGTGGGCTTCATTACATATTCTTCCTGAGCATTTGCTAAAAAATGAAGATATTAACAACACCTACTTTTCAAGAAATCCAATTGGGTCAAGTTACTACATGCTTGATGACTGGAAAAGTGGTCAGCAAGTTGCCTTAAAAGCTAACCCATTAAGCATAAATGGTAAGGCAAATATTAATAATCTCATCTCGAGAGTAATCCCTGATACGTCTTCACAATTCCTAGAGCTAACCGCAGACAATATAGACTTAATGAGTATTAATCCCATTCAATATCAAAGAGTTTTTCCAAATAGAGCGGATCTTACTAAAAAGATTAGTCTTTATAAAGAGATGGGTAATGGGTATACCTACCTTGGATTTAATAACAAAAAAGCACCCTTCAATGACGTGCGCGTGAGAAAAGCATTAAACTATGCAATTGATAAAGATGAAATCATAAAAGGTGTACTTCTAGGTCTTGGGGAGCCATTATCCAGCCCATACAAGCCTGGAACACGCTGGAATAATGCAGAACTGAAGCCCTACCCTTACAATAAGAATAAGGCCATAAGTTTATTACAGGAAGTCGGTTACCATAAAAATGATAATGGTTTTCTTGAGAAGAATGGAAGGGTTTTAAAATTTGAGATTCTTACCAACCAGAACAAGCAACGTGAGATGACAGCTGTAATCATACAAAGGCGACTGAAGGAAATCGGGATAGATGTCTCAATTAGGGTGATTGAATGGGCGAGCTTTATTAATCAATTTATTAAGACAGGTGAGTTTGATGTTGTTCTCCTCGGGTGGAGTCTGTCACTTGATCCAGATCAATACAACATATGGCATTCAAGCCAACAAGGTCCAGGACAATTCAATTTCTTAGGCTACGAGAATAAATCTGTAGACAGACTTCTAGAAAAAGGTCGTAAGGAGCTAGATGTAAATAAAAGAGAAAAAATTTACCATGAATTCTCTACTATTTTGCTTGATGACTCTCCTATCGTCTACCTCTATGCTGGGTATGGTCTTTCTGCAATAAATAAGCGAGTCCGTGGAATCAAAGAGCCCTCTCCACCGGCGGGTATTTATCATAATAGTCATGACTGGTTCATACCAAAAACTCTCAGAAGAAATGAAATTTCAGATAATTAAATGATCGCCTACCTAATAAAAAGAATCATGTGGATGATTCCAATGCTAATTGGAATTAGTCTCATTTCATTTTTTATAATGCACCTAGCTCCGGGAGACATTACATCAACAGAAGCATCATTCAATCCAAAAGCCTCAGAAGAATCGAGACAGAGACTAAGAGAAACCTATAACCTCGATAAGCCAGTAATGGTGCAATATGGTTTGTGGCTCAAAAGAATAGTTCAATTAGATTTTGGTAGTTCCTTCGCCTCACATCAGAGACCGGTTTTATGGCAAGTCAAAGATAAAAATGGAAATATTTCTAAGGGCTTAATTCAGGAAGCGCTACCCATTACATTGCTTATTAATTTATTTGGTATTGTTATCATTTTTACAATTTCAATTATTCTGGGAACCCTCTCAGCAGTCAAGAAGAATACATGGGTAGATAAAGCAATTACACTCTTTGTATTTATTGGTTTTGCAATTCCAGGGTTTTGGCTAGCTCTATTGCTAATGTACTGGACTGGCGTTAATCATCAATGGCTGCCCATTTCTGGTTTGCATAGCTTGAATTATCAGAATTTGAGCATGTTTAGCCAATTAATAGATCTATTAAAACATTTAGTCCTTCCTGTATTTATATCCTCACTAAGTGGCCTTGCTGGAATATCTCTTTATGTCAGAAATGGTATGTTAGAAATCCTAAATCAAGACTTTATAACAACAGCGAGGTCAAAAGGATTAAATGAAAAAAAAGTGATTTTTATTCATGCTCTGAAAAATGCAATTCTTCCATTAATTACCATCGTTGGTCTATCAATACCTGGATTAATAGGAGGCTCTGTAATTGCTGAATCCATCTTTTCTATCCCTGGAATGGGGAAATTATTTTATGACTCAGTTCTTATGAGGGACTTTCCTGTAATTATGGGTATTTTAACTATCGGATCCGTACTAACGTTAATAGGTAATCTTATTGCTGATCTAGGTTACGCATGGGCTGATCCTAGAGTGAGAAAGGGAATTATTAAATAATGAAAAAATTTATTAGTAATACACTCGCAATGGCAGGACTTATAATCATTACATCGGTCCTAGTTGCAGCAATTACCGCACCCATCCTTTCGCCATACGATCCTAATTTTATCGATATAGAGTCAATACTCATGGCGCCATCCTATAGTCACATAATGGGAACTGATGGACTAGGTAGAGATGTGTTTTCAAGAATGCTGTATGGCGCTCAGATTTCTCTCCTTGTTGGGTTTGTAGCAGTAGGAATATCAACTGGAATAGGCATACTATTAGGTTCTATAGCAGGATTTTATCGTGGATGGATAGATTCGCTCATCATGCGAATTGTCGATCTAATGCTGTCTATACCCTCCTTCTTTCTAATATTGGCTGTTATCGCATTCTTAACTCCATCGATATGGAATATTATGATTGTGATTGGATTAACATCTTGGATGGGTATCACCAGACTTGTAAGGGCTGAGTTCTTAAGCCTTAGAAACAGGGAGTTTGTATTAGCCTCAGAAACAATGGGTTCATCTGACGCCAAAATAATTCTGCTTCATTTGCTACCGAACAGTATGACACCAATAATAGTTAGCTCAGTACTTGGTATAGCTAGTGCTGTTCTTGTAGAGTCAGGATTAAGCTTTCTTGGCTTAGGTGTGCAAGCCCCTACTGCATCTTGGGGCAATATTCTAACTGATGGAAAGGAATATATTCAATTTGCATGGTGGCTCTCATTATTTCCTGGATTGGCCATTTTACTAACAGTGTTAGGATATAATTTACTCGGAGAAGGCTTAAGAGATATTCTTGATCCGAAAAATAAACAATAGGGATTTAATAAGATGAGTTTTTTAAAAAATAAAAAAGTTTTGATACTAGGTTTACTGAGTGACAGATCAATTGCATATGGCATAGCATCATCAATGAAAGCCCAGGGGGCTGAGCTTGCTTTTACTTACCAAATGGAGAAACATCAAGGCCGTGTCGAGAAATTAGCAAGTGACTTTAATTCAAAAATTGTTCTCCCATGTGATGTTTCAAGTGACGAGCAAATTAATGAGTTATTCCCAAAATTAAGTCAGCATTGGAAAAAGTTTGACGTGCTTGTTCATTCATTAGCATTTGTTCCAAAAGAGGCCTTATCAGGTGACTTTGTAGAGCAAACTACAAGAGAAAATTTTAGGATTGCTCATGATATTAGTTCATACAGCTTTACAGCCTTAGCAAAAGCCGCTTTGCCTTACTTGAATCCTAATGCGAGTTTATTAACTTTGAGTTATTTGGGTGCCGAAAGGACAATGCCTAATTATAATGTGATGGGTTTAGCAAAAGCAAGTTTAGAGGCCAATGTTAGGTATATGTCTCATAGCCTTGGGAGTAAAGGGATAAGAGTTAATGCGGTCTCTGCAGGGCCAATTAAGACCCTTGCAGCGTCTGGCATTGCTAATTTTGACAGGATGTATGATTTTAACGAGCGTCATGCCGCGCTTAAGAGAAATGTAACTATTGATGAGGTTGGTAACGCAGCAGCCTTCCTATGCAGTGACCTTGCTTCAGGTATAACAGGTGAAATAACCTATGTTGATGGTGGAATGAATATTACAGCGGCAGGGTCTATTGATTAAAGAAAGCAATGTTAGCCACTCGGTCATTAATCAATGTTAACTCAACCTTAGTGTAAAGCTTTTTCGGGGCATACTCGACAATATTACTGAAGTACAACATTTCGACCTTATCCCTTCTGTTTGGATCAGACTTATCAACAGTTGGCCGACCAAGCACAGAGCTGGCTCCTTTTGGCTTAATTGCCATCTCTGTCTTATCTGGCTGCCCTAAGTATTTCTCTACCCGAGCTTTTGGCTTGCCACTAAACAATGTAATAAATTCATTCTCAGTAAATATTCTTTTTTCACCAGCAAGACCATTTAATGACATCGTAATTAATCCAAACAATAGCAACCAACTTATCTTTTTTAACATTTTTTTCCCATTATTTAATTGAGTGATAATTTTAAACCATCGTAGCCCGCATATAAAGACTTTGGTAGTTTATTTTTTAGAGCCTCATATTCAAAGTCATGAGTCATGTGTATCAGGTATGTTTCCTTAGCATTAATCTTTTTAGCCATTTCAAGACATTGATCGAAGCCAAAATGCGTATAGTGAGGTTCGTGTCTTAAGCAATCTAATAATAGAACGTCCAAACCCCTCAAAAGTTCCAATGATTTTATCGGAATCTCTGAAACATCAGTTAGGTAAGCAAGATTGCCAATTCGATAACCGTTAATTAATAACCTTCCATGAAGGATTGGAACGGGAATAATCGTCGCCCCAAATAACTGAGAGGGTCCGTCAATTATTTGTGGGCTCAATACTGGTTTTTCCCAAAAACCATTTGGCTCGCTCATTGCATATCCAAACTTCACTTTTAATTGCTCAATAGTATCTTTATTCCCATAAATTGGTATTTGTTGTTTATTTATCTGACAAAAAGCTCTGAGATCATCGATTCCATGACAATGATCAGCATGTGTGTGAGTAAATAATACTGAATCAATAGACTTGATTGACTCCCTAAGCGATTGCTGCCTGAGATCCGGACTGCAATCAATCAATATATTCTTACCATTACCTAAAGTTATTAAGCTTGAACAGCGGGTACGATTATTTTTAGAGTTAGCAGACAGGCAGGTAGAACAACGGCAACCTACAACTGGTGTACCTGCGCTTGAGCCCGATCCAAGAATGGTTAACTCAAATGACATTTCGTAAAAAGATTTTTAAAATTAGCGGTAGTTGTAGAAGCAACCTCCTCAATTGATAATTTCTTAATTTCAGCAATTTTTTCAGCCACATACACCACATTAGATGGCTCATTTGTTTTTCCTCTGTTAGGGATGGGGGCTAGATATGGAGAGTCTGTTTCAATCAATATACGGTCCATTGGAATTTTTTTGACAGTATCCCTTAAGTCCTCTGCATTTTTAAAGGTAATAATCCCGGAAAATGAGATGTAAAAATCTTGATCAATGGCTTTTTTCGCCATTTCGTAAGACTCAGTAAAGCAATGCATTACCCCCTTTGACTTATAAGCACCCTCCTCTTTCATTATTTTTATAGTGTCGTCCTGGGCACGTCTTGTATGTACAATAAGCGGCAAGTTTGCCTCTATGGCTGCGCGGATATGAGTTCTAAATCTTTCTCTTTGCCATGATAGGTCTCCTTGTAGCCTGAAATAATCTAAGCCAGTTTCACCAATAGCTACAACATTCGAATTTTTAGATAATGAGACAAGCTGATCAACAGAGGGCTCCTCAATATCCTCATAATCAGGGTGCACGCCTACCGAAGCGAATATATGATCATAGCGTGAGGCAAGCTCTAGGACGCCTGGAAAATCATCGAGAGTAACACTAACGCATAAAGCATTAGTTATTTTCTTAGATTCCATATTCGATAGTACGGCCTGAATATTCTCACGTAGCTCTGGAAAGTTAATATGGCAATGTGAATCAATAAACATATAACCCTTAAATAAAAATTTTTCGATAATCAATAAAAATTATATCAAGATTAATCTCTTTATTGATGGGTGAAGAGGCATATAGCTTTAGATCATTTAATTTTTTTTGAAACCTGAGAAGATTTGATATGTTTGCCATTGAAGCAAGGTCAGCGATTTTTGATTGCTCGGCGGGAAAATAAAATTGTTGATGAGTGAGTTTTGATAAGAGAATCTCATAAGCCCATTTTTGAATTAAGTTAATGAGCCATGGAAAGCCATTAACAAACCAATTCGGATTAATATTAGACGAGTCAAACTTCTTTCCCTGCTGGAGGCAGTGAATGATTTCAGCCAATAAAGGGTAATTTAAGTGGTCATTTAACAGCGCAAGTGGATTTCCTGCATATAAATTTATAAACGGTAGTAACTCTTGCTTATTAGCCACCCCTAGATACTCCTTAGCCTCTTCTAGGTTTGGATTACTAAAACTGATTAGTCTTGATCTGCTTTTAATCGTTGGTAATAACTTACTCAAATCTGACGTGGTAAGAATAATTATCGATTCACCTGGGGGTTCTTCGAGAATCTTAAGAAGAGCGTTTGAGGAAGATAAGTTCATACGATGGGCATCAAAAATGACTGCAACTTTTTTACCGTGCTGCTGGTGGGGGGTTAACTCAAAAAAGACCTTAAGCTCTCTTATCAAGTCGATACTTATGTTGTTAGAACTAGTACCTTCATCTATCCTGGTAGCACCAACAAAAAATATATCAGGATGCGAATTAGAGTCGAACCAGTTGCAATCCTGACAAGTATTACAATAAACTTCAGTTTCATTATGATTTCTACAAACCAGTGATTTCGACGCCTCAAGAGTAAAAATATCAATACCAGAATTACATGGGCCATATAAAACTAATGCATGAGGCAATTTCTCAGTAACAGTAAATAATTCCTCCCAATTGCCTTTGTGCCATGGAAGTATGTTCATGAAAGAGCCTTATCCATAATTGTTATAATTTCATTCTGTATATCGGTAATATTTTTTGTGCTATCAATAATATAAAACCGGGACTTATTTTCCATTGCTAATTGGAGGTAGGTGTCTCTTACACGCTGATGAAAATCATAGCCTTGCATTTCAAAACGATCTAAAACTCTAGTATTGTTAAGCCTTTCAAGGCTAACCTCAACGGGAAGATCAAATAATATAGTAAGGTCCGGCTCTAATTCAGCCTGAACCATACCTTTTAGATGATTAATTAATTCTTTAGGGACGCCCTTTCCGCCATGTTGGTATGCAAGACTAGCATCAGTGAATCGGTCACTGATAACGGCTATTCCTTTCTCAAGATTAGGTCGAATGATTGATGCTATATGTTCGTTTCTAGCAGCAAACATTAGCAAGGACTCTGTAATTGGTCCCATTTCATCACGAAGTAAAATTTCTCGAATGTTTTCTCCAACATCTGTACCACCCGGCTCTCGAGTTAGTATGTAAGATATTGATCGTGATTCAAAATAATCCTTTATGAATCTAATGTGCGTGCTTTTTCCTGCTCCATCCACGCCTTCTAACGTAATAAATTTACCTCTAATCATTTTCTTTGATATTCCCTTACAGCCCGATTATGTTCTTTTAATGTGGCTGAAAATTGATGCGTTCGATCACCCTTGGCAACAAAATAAAGTGCATCCGTTTTTGTAGGATTTAATGCGGCAATAATTGAACTTAAACTAGGGGTTGCAATAGGTGAAGGTGGCAGCCCTCTTTGTGTGTATGTATTGTAGCTATTTATTTCAACTAAATCAGTCTTTCTAATATTGCCATCATAACGATGTCTCATTCCATAAATAACAGTTGGATCGCTCTGGAGAGGCATATTAATATTAAGTCGATTAACAAATACCCCAGCAATCAAAGGGGCCTCATCCTTAACACCGACCTCTTTTTCAATGATTGAGGCCATAATAAGAGCCTCATATATATTTTTATATGGAAGGTCAGAGTCTCTTTTATCCCATAGATAATTGCTCTTTTCTTTCATTACCTTATATGAATTTCTTAAGATTTCAATATCAGAGGTATTTTTATAAAAGTAATAGGTATCAGGAAAGAAAATACCCTCTGCAGACTTCTCATCAGCAGAGATTAAATTAAGTATATTATCCTGGGTATATGATGTAATTTCATGCTTTATGTATTCGTTATTTTTTAACTCTAAAATCAAATCATCAAAAGTGGTCCCCTCAATAAATTTAATTGAGAAGAGCATTTCACGGCCATTTGCTAGTATTTGTAATAACTCATAAGGGGTAATTGATTTACCAATCTGGTAATGACCTTTTTTTAGACTCTCAGTCTTGCCGAATAGGTAGCTAAAAAATTTAAATCTTACTGAATCTTTTAACACTCTCATTTCGATTAATTGATCTGTAATCTGCTCAAGATTTTTCCCTGAATCAATTTCGAATGATGCGTTCTCCTCGGAAATATTGAGTGGAATAAAAAAATAGCTAAAGAACCATAATAATAAAATAAGAAAAATTATAAAAAATTTTCTTTTTTTTAGGAAAGAGATACTAAGGGGTGTCATTGAAAATTTGGTTGATGTCATTGGCTAACTGAAATTTTTTCCATATCTTATTTTTAACCTTTCGAACTGGCAAAGCACCCATTATAGAATTAGTAATAACCACCTCATCTGATCGCATTAGCAAATCGAGAGAAATTTTTTTTATTTGAATTACATAGCCTAATGTGCTTAATTTATCGATAATAATTTTCTTGGTCACTCCAGAGACACCTGATCTACCCTGTAAGGGAATAAGTATTTTATTGCTTTCCCTTATAATGATTGTACTACTGATACATTCATTAATATTGTTATCTTTGTCTAATTGAATACCATCAAAATTTTCTGGTCTGATTTCTAGTTTTGCCAGCACATTTTCTAATCGGTTAAGGTGTTTAATACCAGATATCATGGTATTTTCAGATAGTTTGTTCTTGCATACCTGTAAGTTTACGCCTTCACGATAAAGCTTTGCTTCGATTGGGATAAATTTATTTTTTAACAAAATACGCGTAGGTTCGATATTCGCTTTAAATTGATATCCTCGCTCTGAGACGCCGCGAGTTAGGATAAATTTTGCAACATAATTGCCTTTTTCCGTAAATAACCTTTTAATATCATTTAATAGAATTCGGCTCGTTGGTACAGTTATATGTATTGATTTAGCATCGTGACTTAGAATTTCATAATGGTATTGCCAGAACCGTGGAATACCATTTTCTATCTTAATGGACCTAAAAACGCCGTCACCGAAAGCAAGACCCCTGTCAAAGGGATTAAGTCCCGGTAACTTTTTACCATTAATTAGAAATTTGTTAATCAAAAATATTTATTGGTTATATTTTCTTGAATACAAGACTTCCATTTGTCCCACCGAAACCAAAGTTATTTTTTAATGCGGTATCTATTCTCATAGATCTCGCTTCCTTCGCACAATAATCAAGGTCGCATTCAGGGTCTTGGTTGAATATATTTATAGTTGGCGGTGAAACCTGCTCATGAATTGCTAATACAGTAAATACTGACTCAATCCCTCCGGCACCACCTAACAAGTGACCGGTCATTGATTTTGTCGAGTTAACTATAAGTTGATGTGCGCTGCTTCCAAATGTTTTCTTAATTGCATTAGTTTCATTTAGGTCACCTAGCGGCGTAGAAGTTCCGTGAGCATTAATATATTGAATCTGATCAGGATTTACTCTAGCATTTTTGAGTGCATTCACCATGGACCTTTTAGGGCCATCAATACTAGGAGCTGTAATGTGGTAAGCATCTGCACTCATACCGTAACCCGTCAACTCACAATAGATTTTCGCACCTCGTTTTTTTGCATGCTCATACTCCTCAAGAACCATAACGCCTGCCCCCTCACCGATAACAAAACCCTCACGATCTTTATCCCATGGTCGTGATGCGGTAGTTGGATCATCATTCCGAGAAGACAATGCTTTAGCAGAGGAAAACCCTGCGACTGAGAGCTCTGTAATTGCTGCTTCTGAGCCACCTGCAACCATCACATCAGCATCACCATACTCGACCATTCTAGCAGCATCCCCAATTGAATGAGTTCCGGTGGTGCAGGCTGTCACAATTGCAACATTAGGGCCCTTTAAACCAAGAATAATTGAAAGGTTACCCGAGATCATATTAATGATCGTGCCCGGAATAAAGAAAGGAGAAACTTTCCGAGGTCCCCCGTCATCAAAGGTATCGCTTGTTGACTCGATTAAGTTTATACCCCCTATGCCCGAACCAATAGAAACGCCAATTCTTTCTGCATTCTCTTCTGTAATGATTATTCCTGAATCATTAAATGCTTCGATTCCGGCTACCAATCCGAACTGAATGAACGTATCCATTCTTCTTGCGTCTTTTGGATTTAAATACAATAACGGATCAAAATTTTTGACTTCACCAGCAATTTGAGATGAAAAGTTTTTTGCATCAAACTTTGTAATATTCGATATACCAGAAACGCCAGCGAGAATATTTTTCCAGGATTCTTTAACGCCAATTCCTACAGGCGTTACTAATCCCAATCCTGTAACAACAACTCTTCTTTTAGTCATGCGTTACCTAGCAGATAGGCCTAAGGCCATTCAAGTTATGGAAGATTTTTATTGATATAGTCGATTGCTTGTTGAACTGTAGTAATTTTTTCAGCATCATCGTCAGGAATTTCTGTATCAAATTCTTCTTCTAATGCCATTACTAGCTCTACTGTATCTAAAGAGTCCGCACCTAGGTCATCAATAAATGATGATTCATTTTTTATTCCAGCAATATCTGCACCTAATTGTTCTGAAACTATTTTTCTTACTCGTTGTTCAATGTCAGACATCTTATGTTACCCCTTAAAAAAACAATAAAATTTACAACCGCTATTTTATCAAATGAAACTACAAATCATTCAATTATTTTAAAAAAAAATACTTTAGTTAATCAACTACATGATTTTAAACATTAAATCATTAACATTCCACCATTAATATGGATTGTTTCACCAGTAATATACCCTGCTAAATCAGAAGCTAGGTAACAAACGGCGTGTGCAATATCGGCTGGGGCGCCCAAGCGACCTAATGGAATATGCTTTAATAGCTGTTCTCTTTGAGGTTCGCTTAGCGCTTTTGTCATATCGGTATCAATAAAACCCGGGGCCACACAATTAACTGTTACCCCTCTGCTACCAATTTCTTGAGCAAGCGATTTGGTGAAACCAGAAATTCCAGCTTTTGTTGCGGCATAATTAGTTTGCCCAGCATTGCCGGTATGTCCAACGACGGAAGATATATTAATAATTCGTCCATACCTGTTTTTCATCATACCCTTAATAACTGCCTGACTAAGTTTATAGACAGACCTAAGATTGGTATTTATTACAGCATCCCAATCATCATCTTTCATTCTTAACAAGAGTGCATCTTTTGTAATGCCAGCATTATTAACAAGGACATTGATCTCACCAATCTCTGTGTTAATTTTTGTAATTAAATCGTTAATTGATTCATTGCTATTAACATCCAATACATAACCTATACCGTCCAATTTATTTAATTCAAACATTTGGGTAATAATTTTTGCGCCATCATTTGTGGTTGCTGTTCCAATAACAATAAAACCCTGTCTCGCCATCTCAACAGCTATGCCAGCACCAATACCTCGGCTAGCACCAGTTACTAAAGCTATTTTTTTATTCGTCGCTAATTCAGTCATCTTCTTTCCTTAAATAATAATTTCAGATACAAATTGCGCAGTTGATTCAGAGCTATCCAGCGAATAATGAGTACAATCATTAACTATTCGTTTATTGAGGCCCATTAGCACCCTACCAGGACCGCCCTCAACAAAAGTATCAGTGCCTTCGTCATATAGTTTTTGAATCGTTCTAGTCCATTGAACAGGATTATATAATTGTTTAGCCAAGCAATCCTTGATATCTTCTATTGATTGATGAGACATCACGTCGACGTTGTGAATTACTTTAATCATAGGAACATTAAAATTAAAATCTTTTAAATAAACCAAAAATTCTTCCGCTGCTGGTTTCATTAATTGGCAATGAGAAGGAACGCTTACAGGTAAAAGCAAGGCTCTTTTGGCGCCTGCTTCTTTGAATTTTTCCAAAGAATTATCAATAATAGATTTATGCCCTGCAATTACAACTTGACCGGGAGAGTTAAAATTAACTGCCTCTATTGTCTCTTCGCCATTAAGCTCATTGCAAATACGAATCACAGTCTGATCGTCAAGACCTAGAATTGCTGCCATAGCACCTTTATTACTAGGGACTGCTTCCTGCATAAGCTGAGCCCTTTTTGCCACAATCTTAACAGCGTCTTCAAAAGTCATTACACCCGCCGCAACTAGAGCCGTAAACTCACCCAAACTATGTCCTGCTATAAATACTGGGTCATCTATGTCACGCTCTTTAAGAAGTCGCCAAATAGCAATCCCGGCGGCTAACATAATTGGCTGAGTATTTACCGTTTGGTTAATCTCATTATTATCAACTGAGATAATTTTCCATAAATCATTGCCAATAATTGCAGAGGCCTCATCAAAAGTTTTTTTTATAACTTTTTCGGAGCCAAATTTAGCCATCATCCCAATTGATTGAGACCCCTGCCCTGGAAATAACATTGCGTATTTTTTCATAAATTAGTACTTAATAAGAGCCGAACCCCATGTAAATCCACCACCAAATGCTTCCATCAGGATAGTTTCTCCAGATTTTATTTTTCCTGACCTTACTCCATAATCTAAAGCAAGAGGAATAGAGGCTGCTGAAGTATTTCCATGTTTGTCTAAAGTAACCACCACTTTGTCCATTGGCATTTCTAATTTTTTGGCCGTAGCTTCTAATATTCTAATATTAGCCTGGTGAGGAACCAACCAATCTATATCGGACTTCATTAGATTATTTGCATTAAGCGTTTCATCAACTATTCTATCTAAGGTATTCACAGCCATTTTAAAGACCTGATTTCCCTGCATCTCTATCGTATCTTTTTTGGATGGGTTATTGCTTCTTGGAACATGCAACATTGATTCATACTTACCCTCAGAGTGTATATGGGTGGATAAAATTCCTGGTTTATCTGTTGCAGTTAGAATGACAGCGCCTGCACCATCACCCCATAAAATTGCATTGCTTCTGTCTGTGTAGTCAGTAATGCGTGACATCGCATCAGCACCTATCACCAAGATATTTTTTTTGGCTCCGGTCTTAATAAATTTATCAGCAATACTTAGGGCATAAATAAAACCACTGCAGACTGCTTGAATATCAAAGGCCGGGGACTCACCTATATTAAGTTTATTTTGTACTGAACAGGCAGTGCTTGGGAAAACTTTATCTGGTGTGGTTGTTGCTACAATAATCAGATCAATTTCACTTGGATTGATAGTTGAGGATTTTAGAGCATCTAAAGCAGCCTTATAGGCCATATCGCTAGTGGTTTCATCATCGCCAATAATATGTCTTTCTTTAATTCCTGTCCTCGAGACTATCCATTCGTCTGTAGTGTCCAGAGACTTTTCTAGGTCTTTATTGCTCAGAATTCTTTCTGGAAGATAGCTTCCAGTTGCGTTAATTTTAGAATATATCATCAGTGGCTAATTACTTCCCATTCAAAAATTCAATTTCAAGTTGCTTCCTAATCTTATCTAAAACACCATTCTCTAACTCTTCTAACGCTGTTTCAATAGCAAACCTAAAGCCATAGGCATCTGTGCCTCCGTGACTCTTAATGACAATACCATTTAACCCAAGAAATGATGCTCCATTATATCTCCTCGGGTCTAGCCTTCTTTTGAAAGCCTTTAAGACTGGCATTGCAATAAAGGCCATAACTTTAGTTAAAAAATTTCGCTTGAATTCTTCTGAGAGAAATTTACCCATCATCTGAGCAACGCCTTCAGTAGTTTTCAAAGAGATATTTCCGATAAAGCCATCGCAAACAACCACATCAGTTGTGCCTTTAAAGATATCGGTTCCTTCAATATTTCCATAAAAATTTAAATGACTATTCCTTAACAGTAAATTAGCTTGCTTTACAACTTCCGTGCCTTTAATTTCTTCGCCACCAACGTTTAACAACCCAACGCTCGGGTCCTTCTTTCTCTTTAGAACAGACGTTAGCATCGCACCCATAATAGCAAATTGCAATAGCTGTTCAGGCGAGCTGTCAACATTAGCCCCAAGATCAAGCATGCAAGTAGTTCCTTTGAGACTGGGAAGCTGAGATGCAATTGCGGGCCTGTCAATCCCAGGAAGTGTTTTAAGAACAAACCTTGCCGTTGCCATTAGTGCACCTGTATTTCCTGCGCTGACGCAAGCGGAAACCTCGCCTGATTTAATTAAATTAATTGATACCCTCATTGAGGAGTCTTTTTTATTTTTTAATGCGCTTTGGGGGGATTCATCCATATGAACAACCTCGGTCGAATGATGAATTTTTATTCGAGGATGGTCTTTGCTTTTATATTTTTCAAGGGAAGCTTTGATTAAGTCTCCATTGCCAACGAGTGTAATATGAAGGTTAGGATGTCTTTTGAGGGATTCTAATGAGGCTGGTATGGTGACGTTGATCCCAACGTCACCACCCATTGCATCTACGGCAATTGATTGGAGCATATTAGAATATTATAAGGTCTCGTTATTCAGCCTTTGTCGCTATAACTTTTTTACCTCTATAAAACCCAGATGGACTAACATGATGTCTTAGGTGAGTTTCGCCAGTTGTTGGCTCAATCGCCAATGGTGGGTTTGTTAAAGTATCATGTGAACGACGCATATTGCGTCTTGATGCTGATTTTTTATTTTGTTGAACGGCCATTTTAGCTCCTTAACTTTTAATTAATACTTTGATTTTACGATAAAAATTTATGCAGAATTTTATCATAGACTGCTACAAAAATATTACTTTAATAAAAAACATATTACATTATTGTATAATTTAAAGAATTTTGTACATGTTATAATGAGCTGTTCAAATACCCCTTAAAGTAACTAACAATAAACAAGGAAATCTTTGTGATTCAAAAAATTCTAATTGCAAACCGTGGAGAGATTGCTGTCCGTATTATCAGGGCTTGTAAAGAAATGGGTATTTCAAGTGTCGCCATATTTAGTGACGCAGACCGTCATGCACTTCATGTCAAAAAAGCCGATGAATCTTATTATGTTGGATCTGATCCCTTATCAGGATATTTGAATGCGCATAGGATTGTAAATATTGCAGTAACTTCAAGGTGTGATGCTATTCATCCAGGCTATGGCTTTCTTTCTGAAAATCCAGAGCTTTCAGCAATATGTAAACGTCGAGGCATTAAATTTATCGGTCCAGATGAGTCTGTTATTAAGATGATGGGTGACAAAATACAGGCCAGAAAAGCAATGATTGATGCGGGCGTTCCTGTTATTCCTGGAAGCGAAGGAAATATTAATAGCCTAGACCAAGCAAAGTCATTTGCAGCGTCAATTGGTTACCCTATAATGCTAAAAGCAACAAATGGTGGTGGTGGGCGGGGTATTAGAAGGTGCGACAATGAAAAGGAACTAAACTCAAACTACGATCGGGTTATTTCCGAAGCAACTAAAGCATTTGGAAGGCCTGAGATCTTTATAGAAAAATGTGTTTTAACTCCAAAGCATATTGAGGTTCAAGTGCTTGCAGATCAACATGGAAATGTTGTGCACTTGTTTGAACGCGATTGCTCAATACAAAGAAGAAATCAAAAGTTAATTGAGATTGCACCCTCCCCGCAACTCTCCAACGAACAAAGAAACTATATTGGTGTTTTAGCAGTAAAGGCAGCAAAAGCTGTCAATTATGAAAATGCCGGAACTGTCGAGTTTCTATTGGACTCGGAAAATAATTTTTATTTTATGGAAATGAATACCCGTCTTCAAGTAGAGCACACGGTCACAGAATCGATTACTGGCATTGATATTGTTCAAGAGCAAATTAGTATCGCAAGTGGCAACTCACTTAAATACAAGCAGGAAGAAATAGGTTATCGGGGATTTGCCATTGAGTTTCGGATCAATGCTGAAGACCCTAAAAATGATTTTTTACCATCATTTGGTAAAATTACTCGCTATTATGCCGCTGGTGGTCCGGGAGTTAGAATTGATGCTGCAATCTATACGGGCTATGTAATACCACCATATTATGATTCCATGTGTGCAAAATTAACTATATGGGCAATTGATTGGAACAGTGCGGTTCAGAGAGGCATACGAGCACTAAATGATATTGGTTTGTTTGGTGTTAAAACAACAATACCGTATTATTTAGAGATATTAAAAAATCAGGATTTTGTTGACGCAGAATTTAATACAAGCTTTGTGGATACCCATCCGGAATTAACTGATTACGAAGATCAATTACCACCAAATATAATCGCTGCAGCCATAGGGGCTGCAATCGCGGCGCATGAAGGACTATAATATGAAAAAAATAAACATCACAGAGCTCGTCCTAAGAGACGGACATCAATGCCACATTGCGACCCGTTTAAGAACAGACGACATGCTGCCTATTTGTCCTCAGTTAGATAAAATGGGTTTCTGGTCAATTGAGGCATGGGGTGGCGCAACATTTGACGCTTGCGTTCGCTATCTAAAAGAAGATCCGTGGGAGCGACTAAGGAAGCTTAGGAAGGCATTACCAAACAGTAGGATTCAGATGCTTCTGAGAGGACAAAATTTATTGGGCTACCGTCATTACTCTGACGACGTAGTTGATCTATTCGTAAAGAAATCTGCAGATAACGGTGTCGATGTATTCAGAGTTTTTGATGCAATGAATGATATTAGAAACATTGAGGCTTCAATTAAGTCTGTCAAAAAATACAATAAATACGCGGAAGGTACGATTAGCTACACTACCTCACCCGTTCATAATATCGAGTACTTTCTTGATCTAGCAAAAAAAATAGAGGCATTAGGATGCGATAGCATAGCAATAAAAGATATGGCAGGCCTTCTTACCCCAGGAACAACAAGGGAGCTTGTTGCCGCATTGGTTTCAAGCATCAACATTCCTATTCATATTCACAGCCATTCAACAGCAGGGCTTGCTAGCCTTAATCTAATAGCTGCCGTTGAATCAGGAGCGACTATGATTGATACCTGTAACTCTAGCTTTTCAGAAGGAGCAAGTCACCCAACGACAGAATCGATTATTGTTGCTTTGGAAGGTATGGGTTATAAAGCAGACATCGACGTATCAAAAATGGATGAAGTCAGTCAATACTTAAAAGAGGTAAGGAAAAAATACTGGCAATTTGAATCTGAATTTACTGGTCTTGATCCAAGGGTGCTTGTTAATCAGGTTCCTGGTGGAATGATTTCAAATCTATCAAGCCAACTTAAAGAGCAAGGCGCTCTAGATAGAATGGACGAAGTGTTGCAAGAGATACCTAAAGTAAGAGAGGACCTTGGTTTTCCTCCCTTAGTAACACCAACCTCTCAAATTGTCGGTTCACAAGCAGCGCTCAACGTTATGACTGGCGAGAGATACAAGTCAGTTACATCAGAAGTAAAAAATTACTTTCTTGGTCAGTATGGTGCTGCTCCAGGGCTTATTAATGAAGAAATCATGAGTTCGGCTATTGGTACACAAAAGCCTATTACCTGCCGACCAGCAGATATGCTTAAACCAGAGCTTGCAAATTTGAGAGTTAAATCTGAAGAATATGTTAAGACGGATGAAGATTTATTAACCTACGCCATGTTTCCTGAGATAGCTACGCTATTTCTACAAGAGAGAAATGCAGGAACACTTGAGCCTGAAGAGCTCTTAATTAAGAGCAATAATACTGCTAATGACGATCATTATGCTCCTGTTGAATTTAATATCACGCTACATGGGGAAACCTATCACATAAAAGTGACAGGGTCAGGAAATGCAGGTGAAGCTGAAAGGCCTTTCTATGTATCGGTTGACGGAATATCAGAAGAGGTCTTAATTGAAACGCTTGATGAGGTATTAATAAACGCGCCAAGCAATTCATCAGGCGATAAAAATGGAAAAATTAAGGCCGATAAAAATAAACAAATTAGGCCAAAGCCAAGCCATGAAGGATGTATAACAACCGCAATGCCTGGAACTATTGTTGATATAAAAGTTAACATTGGCGACAAGATTAATGCTGGAGATGGGGTAGTGGTTATTGAGGCAATGAAAATGGAAAATGAAATACAATCATCTAAGGCAGGAGTGGTGATTGCCATTCACGTTAAGAAAGGAGACTCAGTCTCACCGAATGAAACACTGATAGAAATTCAGACAACATAACTCCAATATGCATTCAATCATTCTTGCATCCTCTTCAATATACAGAAAGGAGTTGCTTCAAAGATTAACCAATGATTTTGATGTTATTGTGCCTGATGTAGATGAAGGTAAGTGGCCAAATGAAACAGGACAAGAAACTGCATTAAGGCTCTCAATAGTGAAGGCTAAGAAAATTTCAAAAGACCATTTGGATTCTTACGTAATAGGATCAGATCAAACAGCCGTATGCGATACAAAACAACTAGAGAAGCCAAAAAATATTGAAGAATCATTAGATCAGCTATTAAAGTTAAGTGGGAAGGACGTTACATTTTATAGTGCTGTCTGTCTAATTAATGCATCTAAGAGCATTGAATATAGCGACGTAGAAATAATCCATGTAAAATATAAAGTATTAACTAAAACTAAAATAGTTGAATACCTTAGCCGAGAGAATCCAATAGGTTGCCTAGGCTCAATAAAGTCTGAGGGATTAGGAATAACCCTTCTAGATAAAATAGAAAGTAACGATCCAAGTGCCATTGTAGGAATGCCATTAATATCCCTTATTAGAATGTTTGAGTTAGAAAAAATTTCCTTCAATGGCTAATAATAAAAAAGCTTTAGGGACATTATTTCTTATCCCATCCTCCCTTGACCAAGAAGGCATTTATGATTTTATGGTTGAGGAGCAGCGTCATAAAATCAATGATTTACAATATTTTATTGTTGAGAATGAAAAGTCAGCCAGAAGAACTGTAAAAAAACTAAACCTACTAAGATCTGTCCAGGAATTAATACTTACTCCACACACCAAGGATACGCCACTAGCAACGCTGCAGTTACTTATAAAGCCAATCTTAGATGGGCATAACGTTGGCTTATTATCGGACGCAGGCGTACCCTGTGTTGCTGACCCTGGTTCAAAAATTGTAAAATTAGCACACCAAAATAATATTAAAGTCGTTCCGCTTGTTGGTCCATCATCAATCATATTGTCACTCATGGCATCAGGATTTAATGGGCAAAAATTTAAGTTTAATGGTTACTTGCCGATCAAAAAAGATGAAAAAAAGTTGTATATACAAGAAATGCAAAAAAATATTCTAAAAAGCGATGAAACACAAATTTTTATAGAAACGCCTTACAGAAATGATCAATTGTTAAGTGACCTTATTGAGATTCTAGATCCGGGTATTAGTATATGTATTGCGGTGAATCTAACCACTAATGAAGAGATGATAATAAGCAAAACAATTGAACAATGGAAAAAGTCTAGCCTTCCCGACCTGTCAAAAAAACTATGTATCTTTCTTCTGAATTAAGTCCCTAACAGGCCTAAAAGATTTTCTGTATATATTAATAACCCCATGCTCCTCTAAAAGCTGAACATGTTCCTTTGTTGGGTACCCTTTATGCTTACCTAGATTGTATTGAGGATACTTCTTATCTAATTCACACATATATTTATCACGTTCGACCTTGGCGATAATTGATGCAGCAGAAATTTCTAAAATCAGGGAGTCTCCTCTCACAACAGCTTCAAGAATAACGCCAGGTATGTCTGGGCAATGTAATCCATCAACAAGAACTTTTTGAGGTCTAACCGTAAGTCCATTAAAGGCTCTGGTCATTGCTAGGAGAGAGGCATTTAGTATATTAATATTATCAATTTCACTGGCTGACGCTGAAGAAAAGCTAAAATCTAAGGCCTTGTCTTTAATCTCATCACATAACAATAACAATCTCTTATGAGATAATTTTTTTGAGTCTCTCAATCCGTTTATAGGTTTTTTTGGATTAAGTATAACCGCTGCTGCAAAGACAGGTCCCGCAAGAGGGCCTCTACCAGCTTCGTCAATCCCGCAGACTATCATTTTAGGTGTTTCTTTATCACGTCCAATATGAGTTCTGACGTATCAAGATAAAGAGACCTATGTAGTGCATTAAATTCCTTTTTTATTAATGCTTTGTAGGGTTTGTCATTAATAATTTTTAATGCTTCTTTTGCAATTTCTTTAGGGATCGCTCCATTCTGAACAAACTCCGGAGAAATTGATTTATTTAAGAGAATGTTAGGAAGGCCTATCCATGGGATTAATTTCAACCGACTTAGAATTTGCCAGGACCACCAAGACGTTTTATAAATAATTAACATTGGCTTCTTAAATAGTGCAGCTTCTAATGTTGCAGTTCCTGAAGCAACAATTACTAAATCTGCTGCATTAATTACATCATGGGAATGACCAATAATTAATTTAACATTTAATGCTTGGTATTGGTTAACGGCCACCCTAATTTTATTAAAATTTTCCTGATTATTGCATGGAATAAGAAATAAAATATTATCGAAATCTTTCTCAATAATGGAGGCAGTCTCTAGCATAATGTCTAGGTGCCACTTAACTTCACTCACCCTACTTCCTGGAAGAATCGAAATGACTAAGTCAGACCCTTTTACACCTAGCTTAGCTCTACTCAGTGATAACATTGGTTTCAATGGAATAATTCTTGCTAACGGATGACCGACATATGTACAAGGCATCCTAACTGATTTAAAGATTTTAAGTTCATGCGGAAAAACTAAAAAGAGATGATGCATGAAGGATTTCATTGAATGGATTCTATTTTTTCTCCAAGCCCACACCGAGGGTGCGACATAATGAAAAACTTTAATATTATTATTTTTTAATACTTTTTCAATTTTAAAATTGAAATCAGGTGCGTCGATACCAATAAAGATACTTGGTCTTTCATTGATAAAGTATTGAATTAATGACCTTCGTGCCTTTAAGAGGCTAACAATGTTTCTAAGGACGTCAATGTAGCCATGAACACCCAAAATATTATAATTAAAGGAAGAGTTAAGCCCATTTTTTTTCATCAGGGGGCCGCCAACACCAATATACTCAACATTCTTTATTTGTTGATTAATTTTTTGCATTAATTGACTTGCGATCAAGTCACCAGAAGCCTCACCAGCTACGATTGCAATTTTTGGCACTTACCTGACAATTCCTCTTGTAGATTTTTCAATAAAATCTATATATGGGTTTATTACTAAAGAATTTTCAGCCATACCCTGAAGAATATTTATTGCCTCATTAATTGTATTACCATCACGATAGATAACTTTATAACCTTTCTTAATCAATGCAATATCATCAGATGAAAAATCTCTTCTTTTTAGCCCCTCAGAATTAATGCCATTGGGCTTTGCGTTGTAACCTGCGGCAATTATAAAAGGGGGAACATCCTTGAAAATAACTGAGCCAACAGCTGTAATTGAGTGTGACCCAATCTTACAAAACTGGTGGACTAAAGTGAACCCACCAAGTATTGCATAATCATCGATCTCAACATGCCCAGCAAGTGAAGAATTATTAGCAAGAATTAAATTGTTACCAAGCTCACAGTCATGAGCAATGTGAACGTAGGCCATAATCCAATTATCATTTCCAATAGTTGTGACCTTCTTATCCTGAGCGGTCCCACAGTTAAATGTACAAAACTCTCTAATCGTGTTTCTGTCCCCAATAACTAAGGATGTGGGTTCGTTGTTATATTTTTTATCTTGAGGGGTCTCGCCAAGTGAGCAGTAATGAAAAATCTTATTAGCCTTCCCTATTTTAGTGTGGCCAGTGATGGTGACATGATTACCAATAACGCTTCCCTCACCTATTTCTACATGCTTACCAATTATAGAGTATGGGCCGATTTCAACTTTATCGGAAAGTTTTGCCCCTGGATCAACGATAGCGGTTGGATGAATTTTGTTAGGCATAAGCAATCAAAAGACTTATTTCTTTATTTCTTTAAGAATGCACATCATACTGGCCTCAGCGACTATATCATTTCCAACGGTTGCTACGCCACTATACTTCCAAATTCCCTTAAGGATTCGAACAATTTTGACATTGAGAATAATCTGGTCACCTGGGCCGACTGGCTTCTTAAATCTTGCGCTATCAATTCCCGCAAAATAATAAACAGATTCCTCCGATGGCTTTGTATTCATTGTTTTAAATGACAAAATTGCTGCTGCCTGAGCCATCGCTTCAACAATTAGAACTCCTGGCATCACTGGATGATATGGGAAATGCCCTGGAAAAAATGGTTCATTAATGGTCACATTTTTAATGGCTGTAATCTCCTTTCCAAGCTCTAAGGAAAGAACCCTGTCAATAAGTACAAATGGGTATCGATGGGGAAGGTGATCTAAAATTTCATGAATATCCATATTCGTTTTACTGGTCATTTATTTATCCTGTTTTTTTAAATTCGCGGCAAACCTTAACCAATTTCTATGCTCTAAAAACGGCATAATTGAAGTATATCTCTTCCCTGCTTTATTTATAGACTTTGTAATCATGGTTCCTGGCGAGACTGTTGTATTATCAGCAATAGAAAGATGCCCTAGTATCATTGCGGCACCGCCAATTTTGCAATTTCTACCAATAATAGCACTTCCTGCAATCCCGACACAGCCGGCTATGACTGTATTTTCATTAATTATACAGTTGTGACCAATCTGTACCTGATTGTCAATTTTAACACCAGACATAATGATTGTATTGTCGATTGACCCACGATCAATACATGTATTAGCACCAATATCCACATCGTCACCAATAATAACCGACCCAGTTTGTGGAATTTTTACCCACTTCTCATCAGCGCCTTGTGCATACCCAAACCCATCAACACCAACTACAGCACCTGAGAATATTTCACAATTAGCGCCAATTCTCACGTCACTCCCAATTGTGACATTTGAATGAATCCTTGTTCCTCTTCCAATTAAAACATTAGCTCCTATAGTCGTATTTGCTCCAATA
>FLOH01001178.1_pt1 | contig 42438 bp, 41 predicted proteins | sample 756751 | NCBI WGS metagenome assembly FLOH01 (sample SAMEA4026879, study PRJEB14308) | marine metagenome | biome: coastal water; material: water | depth 74 m
CAGGAGCAACTGGCTGTTTTTATGATTGTGCGCGCTGATGATGGCTTTTATGAACTGGCTTCCAGTCGTTTTCGTCAGCTGTTTCCACATTATCAGTCAGCTGAACACTGACTTACGAGGATCTGATTATGTTAACAATTTTGGTTGCGTTCGCAGTTATGCTGCTGATCGTTGCAGCAATGGCCATTGGTGTATTAGTTGGCCGCAAGCCGATCAGTGGTTCCTGTGGCGGCATGAGCGCCATCGGTATGGATGGCGCCTGTGATGTTTGCGGTGGCGACAAAAATAAATGCGAAAAAGAAAGCAAAGAGGCTGCTGAGCAGTCGTCTGGCGCAGATTTTTATGATGCGACTAAGCGCTAATCATGCGGAATAGGTATTTTCACCTACAATAACAGCTGTCTATGATAGCTGCGGCAGGCCTCAACATACGGCCTGTCGCACACTTTAAACCGCAGTCTATTCTGCGGAAATCCGACGGAATGATGGAGTAAACAGGCATGGCAGATTATCACTACGACGTCGTTGTTATAGGTGCAGGCCCCGCCGGGGAAGGCGCCGCAATGAACGCCGCCAAAAAGGGCAAAAAGGTGGCGGTCGTCGAGGATAAAAGCATGGTCGGCGGAAACTGTACCCACTGGGGCACAATTCCTTCAAAAGCGTTGCGTCATGCTGTTAAACAAATCATTCAGTTCAACACCAATCCGATGTTCCGGGAGATTGGCGAGCCGCGCTGGTTTTCTTTCCCGCGGGTATTAAAAAATGCTGAGCGTGTAATTGCCAAACAGGTAAAGCTGCGCACTGAATTTTACGGGCGTAACCGCATCAGCGTGTACACCGGTAACGCAAAATTTGCCGACGCCAATACCATTGATGTTTACCATGGCAGCATGAGCAATACCCGTTTGCATGCGCAGGAAATTGTTATTGCCACCGGTTCCAGCCCATGGCGTCCGGACAATATTGATTTTACCCATCCGCGTATTTATGACTCAGACACCATCCTGCAGCTGGAACACACACCGCGCACCATTATTATTTATGGCGCCGGGGTTATTGGCTGCGAATACGCCTCTATTTTTTCCGGTCTGGGTGTGAAGGTAGACTTAATTCACCCGGGTGATCGTCTGCTGAATTTCCTTGATGATGAAATTTCAGATGCCCTCAGTTATCACCTGCGTGACAAAGGCGCATTAATCCGTCACAACGAGCAATTCGATTCGGTCGAAGGTAATGAGCGTTATGTGACGATGGTGATGGCCTCTGGCAAGAAAGTAAAAGCAGATGCCTTTCTATGGGCAGCGGGGCGCAGCGGTAATACCAAAGGGTTGGGGCTGGAAAATATCGGCCTGAAACCAAATGGGCGCGGTCAGATCGATGTCGATCATGAATACCGCACGGCCATTTCCAATGTCTATGCGGTAGGCGATGTGATTGGCTGGCCATCACTGGCTTCTGCAGCCTACGATCAGGGGCGTGCAGCGGCAGCCATTATTGCTTCACCGGAAGATTTCCGTTTTGTCGATTCGGTTCCAACCGGGATTTATACCATTCCGGAAATCAGCTCGGTCGGTAAAACTGAACGTCAGCTGACGGAAGAAAAAATCCCGTACGAGGTAGGGCAGGCCTTCTTTAAAAATCTGGCCCGCGCACAAATCACCGCCGAAGGCGTTGGTATGCTGAAAATATTATTCCATCGCCAGACGCTGGAAATTCTCGGCATTCATTGCTTTGGTGACCAGGCGGCTGAAATTGTGCACATCGGTCAGGCAATTATGAGTCAGAAGGGCGAAGGGAATTCACTGAAATATTTTGTGAATACTACCTTTAACTATCCGACCATGGCAGAAGCTTATCGGGTTGCTGCGCTGAATGGTCTGAACCGCCTGTAAGCGTCCGGATGCATGTTCAGAGCAATAAAAAAGCCGCTTTTGCGGCTTTTTTATTGCTCTGTTTTTATTGCCCGGGTTTTATGCCTGATAAGTATGAATGCGCAGGCTGGGCAAAAATGCTTCGGCGCTGATTTTCTGATCGCCACGTTGCTGGCGGGTGCGTCCGCTTGGTGGTTCGGGTGGTATTTCGTTAAACGCCGGCAGTTGTGCGTCGGAGCCTGTGATAAATAATGGCAGCGCCAGATTCATGGCTTTTCTGCTCAGGCCTGACTCCGGTTTAAATACCAGATTAGCCCGCACCACGGGTGCCAGGGTTTGTATCTGTGCCAGTTGCAGGTGAGCCGGTAACTGCGCCAGTTTTTGCAGCTGCACCTGGATATGATTTTTTTCTTCTCCAAGATCCAGCAGCATTTCCTGTGCTTGCTGCACACTGATTTTTTTAATGCTGCGGCCGTTGACGTACCAGCTGAAACCGACTTTTTGCGGGCAATGTTCAAGCAACGGAATATGGCGGAAGCATTGTTTTAAATGGATGCGTTTAAGGCCGGCAAAGGTCAGGGATTCACGCAGAGAATCGTGGCGCTGGCCAAGCTTGCTGTAATGCTCCAGCCAGTCACTGTTGTCCAGTTCCTGACGCACCTGCTGCACGGCTTTGCGGAAGCGGTCTTTCTGAAGATTGATGGCCCGGATTTGTTCTGCAATTTCTGTATTGGCCATGACTAAGCCGTGGCGGCTGCGGGTTTCGCGGCCATCCTGATCATCGCGATACCACAGGTCACAGATAATATCGGTCAGAAACTGCAGCTGGCTGGTTGCTTTCTGTTCGCCGGGATTAAGCGGAATCCAGAGGGCAGGGCGGGCGTCCTGTAATTGCTGGCGCAGTGTCTGTAATGCAGCCACCAGGGTGTCAAATTCGCTGGTCAGATCGCTGATCACTGAGAATCCCGGGCTTCCAGTTTGGCACGGATAAACTCGCTGTGAGGAACGTACAGCAGTTCTGCGATGCGGCGGATAATGTGCTCTTCGTATTTATCCAGCCCGTTGCTGCTGTAGGCAACCTGCCATAGTCCGGTCATCAGCCGGAACTTGGCCGCGGTATCCAGTTGCTGATTAATGACCGCAGTAAACTGGAACAGGTCGCTGGATATTTCCACTCGCTGCAGAGCATCCTGCAGCAGTTCGCTGCATTCGCTGCTGCTCAGGTTAAACAGGTTTTTCAGCACCAAAGCCAGTGCCTGTTCTTCCTCGGCGTCGATGCTGTGATCAGCGCGCATGACTTCGGCCAGCAGCGCTGCACAGGCCAGATTGATGTGGTGGGGTTCCGGACGCTTTTGTTCGTCACGAAACAGGCTCAGCAGGCGTTCAATCACAGTAACTGACTCAGGCGTTGTTCAAGTAATTGCTGATCCGCGGCAAAGCGGCGGATGCCGTCGGCCAGTTTTTCGGTGGCCATGGCATCTTCATTCATCGCCCAGCGGAACTGCGCTTCGCTGACGCTGTGTTTGGCGATTTCAGAGTGGGCTTGCGCCGGGTTCAGCTGTTGCGGCAGATCGCCAGCAGAGCTGCTGAGCTGGGCCAGAAGCTCCGGGCTGATGGTCAGCTTGTCGCAACCGGCCAGTGCTTCCACTTCGCCGGTGTTGCGGAAGCTGGCACCCATTACCACCGTCTTGTAGCCGTGAGCTTTGTAATGGTTGTAAATCTGGCTGACGGAAATAACACCCGGATCGGCTTTGCCGCTGTAATCGGCGTCCGGCTTGCTGGCTTTGTACCAGTCGAGAATACGGCCGACAAACGGAGAAATAAGCGTTGCCCCGGCTTCGGCGCAGGCTACGGCCTGGCAGAAGTTAAACAGCAGGGTCAGGTTGCAGTGAATGCCTTCCTGTTCAAGTATGCGCGCGGCCTGAATGCCTTCCCAGGTGGAAGCGATTTTAATCAGAATGCGTTCGCGGCCAATGCCGGCATCGGCGTACATCTGAATCAGCTTGCGTGCTTTGGCGACGGTTGCGGCGGTATCAAAGGATAAACGGGCGTCGACCTCGGTGGAGATCAGGCCGGGGATGATGTTCAGGATTTCGCAGCCAATCGCCACGGCGATTTTGTCACAGGCATTCACAATCAGGCTGTCGCTGTTATGGATGCCTTGTGCCCACTGCAGTGAGTGACGGATGAGGTCCTGGTAGGCCGGCAGTTCAGCCGCTTTCAGAATCAGTGACGGGTTGGTGGTGGCATCCTGCGGTTTGTGCTGGCGGATGGCGTCGATATCACCGGTGTCGGCAACGACAACGGTCATGGTTCTCAGGGCGTCCAGTTTGCTCATGGGGTTCCAAAACCTTATTTGCGGCAGCAGGGCCTTGCTGTGGCGGGCTATGCTGAAGTTTGATCGGATACTGAGTAGAGTGTCGCAATGAAGGTACAAGGTCAATGCGGCCCTTGCCTTTCTCTGTTAAAAAAGCATTTCAATACAAACACTTGGGGATGGATTATGAAAGTTTTCAGCAGCATTGCATTATGGCTGATCAGTGTGGTTGCTCTGGCCGGTGAGCCGGTCTGGATTGATGTGCGCACCGCCGATGAGTTCAATGCCGGGCATGTTGGTGTTGCCCATCACATTCCTCACCAGCAGATGGCGGAGCAGATTGGCAAGCTGAAGCTGGAAAAAGACGCCGATATCTACCTGTACTGTAAGTCCGGCCGCCGGGCAGGCATTGCGCGCGATGCGCTGCTGGAGCTCGGCTACACCCAGGTCACTAATGTCGGCGGTCTGGGCGATGCGCTACGTCTGAAAGCGGAAATGGATAAGAAAGCAAAGGCGGCTCAGTAAGCCGCCAAAATCCGGCCGTCGGTGACCGTAATTGGCGCTGAGGATTAATAACCCATCAGCGCCAATGCCTGTTCAAGCACTTCAACACCGGAGGTACGCTTCGGTGCCTGCTCACTCAGATGGCGACGATACAGGCGCGCGCCAGGCTGACCATTGAACAGACCTAGGGTATGACGGCTGATATGGTGCAGGGTTGCGCCTTTACTCAGCTGCTGTTCGATATAAGGGTAGAGGCTGCGCACGATGGCGGCCTTGTCGATGGCAGCTGAGCTTTCGCTGTGTTCTGAGGTCGCGGAGTAATAACGCTGATCCACTTCGGCCAGAACCGACGGGTTATGGTACGCCTCGCGACCAAGCATCACCCCATCAACATGGGGCATCAGCTCTGCAATCTGCTCGTGGGTGGTGATGCCGCCGTTGATCAGAATCTCCAGCTGCGGAAATTCCTGTTTCAGACGGAATACGGTGTCGTATTTCAGCGGCGGAATTTCGCGGTTTTCCTTCGGCGAGAGGCCCTGCAGAATGGCTTTACGCGCGTGCACGATAAAGGTCTCACAGCCGGCATCGGCAACGGTGCCGACAAAATCACGCAGCTGCTCGTAGCTGTCCTGATCATCAATTCCGATGCGGTGTTTGACGGTGACATCAATACTGGTTGAGTCTTTCATGGCCTTAACGCAGTCGGCCACCAGCTGCGGGTGAGCCATCAGGCAGGCGCCAATCATATTGTTCTGTACCCGGTCGCTGGGGCAACCCACGTTCAGGTTAACTTCGTCATAGCCCCATTCTTCAGCAAAGCGCGCGCACTGGCCCAGTGCCTCCGGATTGCTGCCACCCAACTGCAGAGCGACAGGATGCTCAAGTTCGCTGTACTCAAGGAAGCGTTCGCGGTTGCCGTGAATCAGGGCGCCGGTTGTGACCATTTCGGTATAGAGCACCGCATGGCGTGTCAGCTGGCGCCAGAAATAGCGGCAATGGCGGTCAGACCACTCCATCATCGGAGCGGTGGTAAAGGTTCGGTCAATGTGTTTTCTGGTCATGACTGGCGATCGTTATCCGCAGGGTTTTGCAGCAGGGTGGTGCAGGCTTTCAGGTAGCGGCTGCGGTTTATCAGCAGGTGCCAGCGTTTGCCGCCAACCTGACGCCAGAGAATGGCGCCGCGGATACCAGCCAGCAGCAGCGCACGTACGCGGTTGGCAGTGTGGGCGTTCTGCAGGTGTGTCGGGTTGCCGGTGACGTGAATGCGGAAGCTGAGATTGCTCAGTGTCTGCTTGTACAGGCCTGCCAGTGCAGCGACGGTGTTTTCATGTCCGACAGAAAAATGATCAGCCTGACGCGAGGCACTCTGGATACCATCACCCAGCGCGACCATCATCGCTGGCTTCTGGCGCAGCTTGCGCTCCAGATGCAACAGGCTCAGGGCGTAGCGGGTAACGTCAGGGCTGACGCCCTGCATTGAGCGGTTGAGCATGGTACCCAGGTGGTTCAGGCCGACGTTCAGGCTGGTATGAGGGTTGCCGTAAACATCGCTGAAATGCTGCGGTGACTGAATAAACAGGGCGCGTAACAATGGCTCGGATGAGTCGGCAGGGATGTCCCCGGTCCGGGCCAACTGTTCAACCAGCACCGCAGCCTGTACCACGGCAGCCAGGGCAATGGCTTGCTCTTCATTGCGGGAAAGCATCATTCGTTGTCACCGGTCTGTTCAATAACCCCGCCACCGAGGCAGGTTTCGCCAACATAAAACACCACCGACTGGCCGGGAGTAATAGCCCGCTGTGGCTGATCAAAGGTAATGCGGTACTGGTTGCCATCACGTTCGATCAGGCAGGCCTGATCATCCTGACGGTAGCGCACTTTGGCGCTGCAGCGCAGTGGCAGTTCAGGTTCGCCATTGACCCAGAAAACCTGTTCGGTGGTCAGCCAGTCTTTGAACAATAATGGGTGATTCTTGCCCTGAACGGCGATCAGAACATTCCGTTCCAGATCTTTGCCGGCAACAAACCAGGGTTCATCCGGATAGCCGGCCAAACCACCGATGCCGAGCCCCTGACGCTGACCCAGGGTGTGGTACATCAAGCCCTGGTGGGCACCGATGTCTTCACCTTTGTCGGTCTCAATGCGGCCGGGCTGGGCAGGCAGATATTGCTTAAGAAAATCGCTGAAACGACGCTCGCCGATAAAGCAGATGCCGGTGGAATCTTTTTTACCTGCGGTGATCAGCCCCTGTTCTTCAGCGATACGGCGCACTTCCGGTTTTTCCAGTTCACCAACCGGGAACAGGGTCTGGCGGATTTCGACTTCACCGACGGCATGCAGGAAGTAGCTCTGGTCTTTATTGCCATCGAGTCCTTTGAGCAGATAGGTGTGGCCGTCTTTATCGAGGCGGCGCACATAGTGTCCGGTGGCGATCAGGTCGGCACCCAGCACCTTGGCGTAATCAAGGAAGGCTTTGAACTTGATTTCACGGTTGCAGAGGATATCCGGATTGGGCGTACGGCCGGCTTTGTATTCGTTGAGGAAATACTCGAACACATTGTCCCAGTATTCGGCAGCAAAGTTGGCCTGATGCAGCTTAATACCCAGGGTGTCGCATACCTGCTGGGCATCGGCCAGATCTTCTTTGGCGGTGCAGTATTCTGTGCCGTCGTCTTCGTCCCAGTTCTTCATGAACAGGCCTTCGACCTGATAGCCCTGCTCAAGCAGAAGGTAAGCGGAAACAGAGGAGTCGACGCCGCCGGACATGCCGACAATGACTTTGGTTTCAGAAGGCGTTTTCATGATTAAGGGTGCTCTACAATAACGTCCAGAGGGTAACGCTTCCCGGCGAGATAATCCTCAATACAGGTCAGAACCATCGGGCTGCGCAGCTGTGTGCTTGCGCGCAGCTCTTCAATGCTCAGCCAGCGCGGGCCAATAATGCCATCATCGAGCACGGCGCCTTCTACCGCATGCAGCGCCCGGGCGAACAGGCAGTAGCGGTGGTAGGTGACCTGATTGGCCGGGGCGGTGTAGGTGTACAGGCCAACCAGGCCTTCAGGCTCCACCAGCCAGCCGGTTTCTTCCAGGGTCTCGCGCCGTGCCGCGTCGATAACGGTTTCGCCTTCTTCTATATGTCCGGCTGGCTGATTGATTACCTGCTGGCCGAGGCTGATTTCTTCAACCATAAGGAAGCGGCCTTCGTGTTCTACGATGGTGGCAACGGTGGCATGTGGAGTCCAGCGCTCAGACATGAGACATCCTGATAAAAAAGGGGCAGGGAGTTTACCCGAAATAAGGGCGCTTGCTCAAATCAGCGCGGTTTGCGTGCCGGGTTGATTTTGCGCCTGCCACGCTGCTGTGTGGTGGGGCGGGATTTGCCCGGCGGTGGTGCTGGCATATGTACGGTTTCTTTGCGGTATTCGCCGGGCTGCAGATCCCCCAGAGACCAAGGGCCAATACTGGCGCGCACCAGGCGTAGGGTCGGGTGTCCGATATGAGCGGTCATGCGCCGCACCTGACGGTTGCGGCCTTCACGGATGCGGATCTCAAGCCAGCTGGTGATGTCGTTGGCGCGCTGGCGAATGGGCGGATTGCGGGGCCACAGTGCGGGTTCTTCAATAATACGTGCGCCAGCGGGGCGGGTCGGCCCGTCTTTTAAGGTAACGCCGTTGCGCAAGGCCTGAAGGGCGGCATCATCCGGAATCCCCTCAACCTGAACCCAGTAGGTTTTTTCCATCTTGTGCTGCGGGTCGGCGATGCGCGCCTGCAGTTGGCCGTTGTCGGTCAGAAGCAGCAGGCCTTCGGAGTCGTAATCGAGGCGGCCGGCCGGATAAACACCGGGTAGGTCAATATGCGCCTTGAGCGTGCAGCGCCCCTCAGAGTCACTAAACTGGGAGAGGACGTTAAAAGGCTTGTTGAGCAGTATCAGGGTGGTCATGGCTTTGTCTGGTTGGTTCTGTAAGAAAACTACTTATTCTTTCGTCTAGCTTGCATTTTTTGTAGAAAAACTACAAATTACCGCCCCGGACTCTATGAGTCGCCGGAACTAATCCCCGGCACCGATGCGGTTGACTGTCCCAGCATAAGCAGGACAGATCCCGAACCGGAGGCTTTATTGTACAGGAAATGCGGTGGCCAAAAGCTACCCGCCTGTTAAGCCTCATGCGAAACAGCAATCAGCTACCATGCGATAGGAGTAACAATGTCCACCGATACCCCAAAGATCATTTACACAGAGACCGATGAAGCGCCGGCACTGGCAACCTACTCTCTGCTTCCGATCGTTAAGGCATTTACTCAGTCTGCTGGTATTGCTGTTGAAACCCGCGATATTTCTCTTGCCGGCCGTATCCTTGCCGCTTTCCCTGAATATCTGACCGAAGAACAACGTCAGTCTGACGACCTGGCAGAGCTGGGTGCTCTGGCGAACCGCCCTGAAGCCAACATCATTAAGCTGCCAAATATCAGTGCCTCTGTGCCGCAGCTGATTGATGCAATCAAAGAATTAAAAGCCAAGGGTTTTAAGATCCCTCGTTATCTGGAAGAGCCGGAAACTGAGGAAGAAAAAGAAGCCAAGCGCCGTTACGACAAAATCAAAGGCAGTGCGGTAAACCCGGTATTGCGTGAAGGCAACTCAGACCGTCGCGCGCCAGCCTCGGTTAAACAGTACGCCCGCAATAATCCTCACAGCATGGGTGAATGGTCTGCGGATTCTAAAACCCATGTTGCCCATATGGATCATGGCGATTTCTACGGCAGTGAAAAGTCGGTAACCATGGCAGCGGCGACCGATGCCCGTATTGAATTCATCGCCGCTGATGGTGAAAAAACGGTTCTTAAAGCCAAGCTGCCGCTGCTGGCTGATGAAGTTATCGATGCTTCAGTGATGAGTCGTAAGGCGCTGCGTGAATTTTTTGCCCGTGAGTTTGAAGATGCGCGTCAGCAGGGTGTACTGCTGTCTGTGCACCTGAAAGCCACCATGATGAAAGTATCCGATCCGATCATCTTTGGTCATGCGGTATCTGTATTCTTCTCTGATGTGTTTGAAAAATACGCCGAAACCTTTGATGAGCTGGGCATTAATCCAAATAACGGTCTGGGTGATTTGCTGTGGAAACTGCGCCACCTGCCAGAAGAGCAGCGTGCTGCCATCGAAGCCGATATTCAGGCGTGTTACAGCAAACGTCCTGAGCTGGGTATGGTGAATTCCGATAAGGGTATCACCAACCTGCATGTGCCAAACGATGTGATTGTTGATGCGTCTATGCCAGCGATGATCCGGGCGTCTGGTAAGTTCTGGGATAAAGAAGGTGGTCTGCAGGACACCAAAGCCATTATTCCGGATCGCTGCTATGCCGGCGTGTATCAGGAAACCATTAACTTCTGTAAGAAAAATGGTGCGTTCGATCCGCGCACAATGGGCAGTGTGCCTAATGTTGGCCTGATGGCGCAGAAGGCGGAAGAATACGGCTCACACGATAAAACCTTCGAGATTCAGGCTGATGGCCGCGTTCAGGTCGTCGACGCTGGCGGTAACGTATTGCTTGAGCATGCCGTAGAAGAAGGCGATATCTGGCGTATGTGTCAGGCCAAAGATGCACCGATTCAGGACTGGGTGAAGCTTGCAGTAACCCGTGCCCGTCTGAGTGATACGCCAGCGATTTTCTGGCTGGATAAAAACCGTGCTCATGATGCACAGCTGATTGCCAAAGTTGAGAAGTATCTGGCTCAGCACGATACTTCGGGTCTGGATATCAGCATTATGACCCCGGAAGAAGCGACACGTGTAACCCTGCAGCGCCTGAAAGAAGGCAAAGATACGATTTCCGTTACCGGTAACGTTCTGCGTGATTACCTGACGGATCTGTTCCCGATTATGGAGCTGGGCACCAGCGCCAAAATGCTCTCTATCGTGCCATTAATGGCTGGCGGTGGTCTGTTTGAAACAGGTGCCGGCGGTTCTGCACCTAAGCATGTACAGCAGTTACTGGAAGAAGATTTTCTGCGCTGGGATTCGCTGGGTGAATTTATGGCATTGTCGGCCTCTCTCGAACATCTGGCGCATGCTACCGGCAATGATAAAGCTCACGTGCTGGCAGAAACCCTGGATCTCGCAACAGGTCAGGTGCTCGACAATAACAAATCGCCATCCCGTAAAGTGGGTGATATTGATAACCGCGGCAGTCATTTTTATCTGGCGCTGTATTGGGCAAAAGCACTGGCTGAGCAGACTAAAGATACTGACCTTCAGTCATGCTTTGCGCCACTGGCGAAAAAACTTTCGGATAACGAAGCGGCAATTATGGCTGAGCTGTCCGCAGTGCAGGGTAGCAAAGTTGACATTGGCGGTTACTATCGTCCGGTGCCGGCTTTGGCAGAGAAAGCGATGCGTCCAAGTGCAACGTTGAATGCAGCCATTGATGGCCACTCCTGCTGATCAGGTGAGCAACATAAAAAAACCGCCGAAAGGCGGTTTTTTTATGTCCGTTTGTCTTGTCGTGCATGCAGTCTGATGAGATCAGGCTCCCTCGGGAGCAAATGAATGCTCGTCTGAGGTTTCGTTATCAGTCGAAGCTGCATCAGTCTCTAGAGCGCGGATGTTAATAGCATGGGTGCCTTTATCGCTGGGCTTGGTGTCAAACTGAACGGCCTGGCCAGCTTTCAGTGTGCGGTAGCCATCCATCTGGATAGTTGAGTAATGGGCGAACAGGTCTTCATTGCTGTCATCAGCAAGAATGAAACCGTAGCCTTTTGCGTTGTTGAACCACTTTACCTTCCCTGTTTTCATTATTATGCCTCCCTTGCATGCCTTACGACTGAAATAAGCTCTGGCTTACTACCCATGGCTGAATAACACACTAACCCCACAAAAACAGAGCGTCAAGCGTCCATAAGTGGTCTTTATTTGCATTCACACTTGTTATTGTTTGGGGCGCCCGCATTTAACAAATAACACTCTGGAAGCATTGCTGTGCTAGAGGTGTGGGGGGCAGAGGGTTATCATGCCAGCAAAATGCAACGATTCTATCAGGCTATGCACCACATCTTTGATTCTCAACTAAACTTACAAGCAGAAGATCCTTACTCCAATGATCATGGCGGGGTGGTAACTGAAGCGGTAAAGCCGGCTCTGAAAAAGCCCCCTATGTATTGTGTGGTTATGATGAATGATGACTACACACCCATGGAGTTCGTAGTTGAAGTGTTGCAGCGTTTTTTCAGTAAAACGCCAGAGCAGGCAACGCAGATTATGTTAACGGTTCACACTAAAGGCAGTGCGGTTTGCGCAATACATACGAAAGACGTAGCGGAAACTAAAGCGGCTGTAGTGAATCAATATGCAAGAGATTGTCAGCATCCGTTGATGTGTGAAATTTCTCCGGCAGATGACTGAGGTTAGGAGGCAATATGCTGAACCGAGAGTTAGAGCAAACACTGAATGATGCATTTAAGGATGCTCGCTCGAAACGTCATGAATTTATGACGGTAGAACACCTGCTTCTGGCCTTGCTGGATAATGAAGCGGCAGCGTCCGTGCTGGAGGCCTGTGGTGCAGACATCACCAAACTGCGCAAAGAATTGCAGGAGTTTGTTGACTCCACTACGCCACTGATTCCTGAGCATGATGGTGAGCGGGAAACCCAGCCAACGCTGGGATTTCAGCGCGTACTGCAACGGGCCGTATTTCATGTTCAGTCGTCCGGAAAGTCTGAAGTTACCGGGGCAAATGTTCTGGTTGCTATTTTCTCTGAACAGGAAAGTCAGGCCGTTTACTTCCTGAAGCAACAGAATATCGCCCGTATTGATGTGGTGAATTACATCTCTCATGGAATTTCTAAAGTATCCGGCCCGGACGAGTCTTCTGACCACCTGTCCGAAGGGGCGGAAGAGGAAGCTGAAAACAGCAGTAAAAGTGCGCTGGAAGGTTATGCAACCAACCTGAACCGTTTGGCGCGGGAAGGTAAGATTGATCCGCTGATTGGTCGTGATTACGAGGTCAGTCGTCTGGTGCAGACACTGGCTCGCCGGCGCAAAAATAATCCACTGCTGGTTGGTGATTCCGGTGTTGGTAAAACCGCCATTGTTGAAGGTCTGGCCAAACGGATTGTTGATCATGATGTACCTGAGGTTATTGAGGATGCCGTTGTTTACAGCCTGGATATGGGCGCGCTTCTTGCCGGAACAAAATATCGCGGCGATTTTGAGAAACGTTTTAAAGCCTTGCTTGCCGAACTGAAAAAGCAACCTCATGGCATTTTATTTATTGATGAAATTCATACCATCATCGGTGCCGGTGCTGCATCCGGTGGTGTTATGGATGCCAGTAATTTATTAAAACCTCTGCTGAGTTCCGGTGAAATACGCTGCATTGGCTCTACAACCTTTACCGAATTCCGTGGAATTTTTGAAAAAGACAGCGCACTGACCCGTCGCTTCCAGAAAATAGATGTAGCTCAGCCATCGGTTGAAGATACCTATAAAATTCTTAAGGGGCTGAAGTCCCGTTTTGAGGAGCATCACAATATTCGCTACACCGATAAGGCGTTAAAAGCTGCGGCTGAGTTGGCGGAGCGCTATATCACAGACCGTAATCTGCCGGATAAAGCGATTGACGTAATTGATGAGGTCGGTGCGCTGCAGCATCTGTTGCCAGCGAACAAACGCAAGAAAGTGATCGGCGTGACTGAGGTTGAACAGGTCGTTGCGGCGATTGCCCGTATTCCGCCAAAAACCGTATCGGCTTCGGATAAAGAACTTCTGTTTAAACTGGAAGATAAATTATCCATGGTGGTGTTTGGTCAGGATGAGGCGATCCAGACGTTATCGACAGCGATTAAAATGTCGCGTGCCGGACTTAATTCTCCGCAAAAACCCATTGGCTCATTCCTGTTTGCCGGGCCTACCGGTGTCGGTAAAACCGAGGTGTCGCGACAGCTGGCGAATGTTATGGGGATGGAATTAATCCGCTTTGATATGTCTGAGTATATGGAGCGCCATACCGTTTCCCGTCTGATTGGTGCGCCTCCGGGTTATGTCGGTTATGACCAGGGTGGCCTGCTTACTGAGGCAATCAATAAGAATCCACACTGCGTATTGTTGTTGGACGAAATTGAGAAGGCCCACCCGGAAGTGTTCAATATTCTGCTGCAGGTGATGGATCACGGCACGCTTACGGATAACAACGGTCGCAAAACCGATTTCCGTAACGTGATTCTGATCATGACAACCAACGCCGGGGCAGAGCAGATGAGCCGTTCAAGTATCGGCTTTACCTTCCAGGATCACAGTACGGATGGTATGGAGGCGCTGAAGAAAACCTTTACGCCGGAATTCCGCAACCGGATCGACAGTATTATTCAGTTCTCGCCATTATCGCGCGATACCATTCTGCACGTTGTCGATAAGTTTTTGGCAGAACTGCAGGGGCAGCTGGACGACAAACGCGTGCTGCTGAATGTCGATGATGATGCGCGCCAGTGGCTGGCTGAGCACGGTTATGACGAACGTATGGGGGCTCGTCCAATGAGTCGTCTGGTTCAGGATAAAGTGAAAAAGCCATTGGCCGAGAAAATTCTGTTCGGCGAGCTTGCTCAGGGCGGGGAAGTGGATATTGCAGTTGAGGATGGAGAGTTGGTTCTGACAGTGCCCGAGGAGGTGCCAGCCTGATTGCTGTCACCTGCCGGGCATGTTGGCATCAGCGTGCCCGGTAGGTGATACGACCTTTGCTTAAGTCGTAAGGTGTTAATTCTACTTTCACCTTGTCGCCGGTCAGAATGCGGATGTAGTTCTTGCGCATTTTTCCTGAAATATGAGCAGTCACAACGTGCCCGTTCTCCAGCTTTACCCGGAACATCGTATTTGGAAGCGTGTCGATTACTTCACCTTCCATTTCAATGTGATCATCTTTTGCCATTCGTCACCTGTTTAGACCTTGCACAACGCGGGCGCATTCTGCCTTAAATTTCAACAATAAGCAAAGCGCTATCCGTTTGTTGCGTTTCGGATGGTGGGAATCAGCTGTTGAGGAGGGACCATTGGCCTGCGCGGTAAGCCTCTAATGGCACAAACTGTCGCTTATAGTTCATCTTTCTGCTGCCATTAACCAGATAGCCCAGATAGTTGAAAGACAGCCCGAGAGGTTGACAGAGCTGGGTTAGCCTGAGAATCATCAGGGTGCCAAGGGAGCGTTGTGGCAATTCATCGCTGTAAAAGCAATAAACCGCTGACAATCCATCCTGCAAATGATCAAAAACCATGCAAGCAACCAGCTTTCCTCCCAGGCGCGCTGTCAGAAAGTCTGTTGTGCCGAAGTCGCTGACCAGAAAATCCGTGAATTGTCGGCGACTGGGTGGATACATATCACCATCGGCGTGCTGAGCATTAATGTACTGTTCAAACAGATTGTATATTTCATCGCTGTCGCTGGGTTTTTCGATGCGCAGCTGCAGGTCGGTATTTTTATTAAGAATGCGCCGCTGACTGCGGGAGGGCTGAAAGTCTTTAACCCGCAGGCGTACGGAAATGCAGGCCGAACAGGCCGGGCAGTCAGGGCGGTATACCAGGCGGCCACTGCGGCGGAAACCGTTAAGGCTGAGCAGTGTCAGGGTTTCCTGGTCGAGTTCAGCGCGTGGGTCAACATATAAACTTCGCGACTCCTGATCTTCAAGATAACTGCAGCTGTGGGTCTCCGGTGGTTGGAATAACATGATTTTTTTCATGCCAGCCACCCCGGCAGCGTCAGTTGCAGTGGCTGCTCTGTTGCTTTCTGTAATATGCCTTCAAAAGCTTTGCGCTCAAGTTCAATAAGGCCAAATTGCCCCAGATGATCGGTTTTCATCTGACAGTCAATCAGCGTTACTCCGGCGGCAAACAATATTGGCGCTGCAGTGGCGAAAGCCAGTTTTGATGCGTTGCTGCGTCTCGAGAACATCGATTCTCCGAATACGGCGCTGCCGATGGTCAGACCATAAAAGCCGCCACATAGGTATCCGTCTGTGTCCCAGCATTCCACGCTGAACGCCCGCCCGGCACGCTGCAATCTGCCGTAGCAGTCGATGATTTCATCGCAGATCCAGGTGCCGCTTTCATAGTCGCGTGGCTGTGCGCAGGCCTGAATAACGCTGTCAAAAGCCAGGTTGCAGCTGATACTGAGTTGCTCGCGGCGCAACAGTTTGCGCACCGTACGCGGCAGATGAAAACTTTCGGCGGTAATGACCGCGCGCGGGGCAGGGCTCCACCATAGCCGTGCTTCCCCCGGATCATTCCAGGGAAAGATCCCTTTACGGTAGGCGCTGTCCGCCCATAGCGGACTTACCCGGCCTCCGGCTGCGAGCAGGCCGTTGGGTTCGTTCAGGGCTTTTGACGTAGCCGGAAATACCGGCGGAAGGACTTCATCTAGCCAATCAATCATGATAAACCCGTGGTAAACTTCGCCTCTGAATAAGGGTAACGGGAAGGGTATTTTGCCAAAGGATACGTCTGAAGCAGGTTTTCAGCCAGCAACAACACCGGATTCTGCTTCTGCCGGCAGCTGGCAGCGGCGCCATGATGTTATTTTTTTGCTGCTGACGCTGGTCAGCCTGCTGCTCCTGCTCGCTCTGTTTTCGTACACCCCCTCCGATCTGGCCTGGTCCGCGGCGGGAGAGGGTGCAACTCATAACTCGGTTGGCCGTATTGGTGCGGTCATTGCCGACCTTCTTTTTCATGGCCTGGGTTACCTGGCTTTCGCTCTGCCTCTGCTGGTCATGGCCAAGCTGTGGTTACTGTTCCGCAAAGCTCCGCGACCCGGCGGTCGCATCTGGTTGTTGCGCACACTCGGCATGGTGCTCTCTGTCAGCATGCTGTGTGCGCTGGCTGAGATGAGTATTTGGCATGGCGAGGGTTTGCCTGTTGGCTCCGGCGGTATCGTTGGCAAGGTGATTGTGGGCGGTTTTCTGCCGCTGTTCAGCTTCGTTGGCTCGGCCATTATTTTTACCGCATTACTGGCTCTGGGGCTGATGCTGTTTCTTGAATTTTCCTGGCTGCAACTGTTCGACCGCCTGGGCGGATGGTTGCTGGAATTGCGTGAGCGCAGTATTGCCCGTCGCCAGAGTGCACAGCATGTCAGCTCAGATGCTGTTGCGGTAACCGGTGATTATGACGACACAGATGATTATGAGAGCTCTGCTGAGCAGGCTGAGGCGGAGCCCGTCAAAGCTCCCGCAGGTAAAAAGGACAAAGCAACATCTGTAAGCACCAATAAGCCGGGTGATGAGGTCGCAGGTTTTGATCGTTTCTTCAGCCGCATGGATGCTGCTACAGCCGCTGCAGATGATGACGTCGAGCCATGGCTTGGCGATCTGGATGTTTTCAGAAGCAGCGATGATCAGGTCGCGGCCAGTGATAGCCCTGCAGCAACCGATCTGCCGCCACGCCAGGAGAAAACAACTGCGGTCGTCACGCTAGAGCCAGCGGTTGACACATCAGAAATCCCTCCATGGGAAGATACGCCAGTAAAAACCAAAGCAGCAAATGCCGAGCCTGCGGAGGCTGTAATTCCTATTGAGCCTCTGGCGCGCAAAGAGAACCGCACCAGCGAACGTGCTCAGCGTGAATTACAGGGAACATTGTTTAAGAGCGATCAGCCGTTACCCTCCATCGCGTTACTGGATCCGCCACGTAACGATCAGAAAAGCGGCTTCTCGCCGGAGCGCTTGCAGGAAATGTCGAAACTGTTGGTGCAGAAACTGGCGGATTTCGGCGTAAAAATCGAAGTGACTGCTGTGGCTCCGGGCCCGGTGATTACCCGCTTTGAAATTCAGCCGGCACCCGGCGTAAAGGCCAGCAAGATTTCGAATCTGGCCCGCGATCTGGCGCGCTCGATGGCGATGATCAGTGTGCGTGTGGTTGAGGTAATTCCCGGCAAGTCGGTCATGGGTATTGAGGTGCCTAACGAAGATCGTGCTGTGGTATCACTGTCAGAAGTCTTGTCATCAGAAGAATACGATCGCTCGAAATCGCCGCTGACGCTTGCCCTCGGACACGATATTGGCGGCAATCCGATCATTACCGATCTGGCAAAAATGCCTCACCTGCTGGTTGCCGGTACAACTGGTTCCGGTAAATCGGTTGGGGTGAACGCCATGCTGCTTAGTCTGCTGTTTAAATCGACACCGGATGAGCTGCGCCTGATTCTGGTTGACCCTAAAATGCTGGAATTGTCGGTATATGAAGGAATTCCGCACCTGCTAACGCCAGTCATTACCGATATGAAAGAAGCGGCTAACGGTCTGCGCTGGTCGGTTGCCGAAATGGAACGGCGCTATATGCTGATGGCCGCGATGGGCGTGCGTAACCTTGCCGGCTACAACAAAAAAGTCCGTGATGCTATCGAAGCCGGACAGCCGCTGACAGACCCTTTATGGCAGATTGATAAATCCTTTGAAACGACACCGCCAGCGCTGGAGCCTCTGCCTTATATCGTTATTGTGATCGACGAATTTGCCGACATGATGATGATGGTGGGTAAAAAGGTGGAAGAGCTGATTGCCCGTATCGCGCAAAAAGCCCGTGCCGCTGGTATTCATATGATTCTGGCGACTCAGCGCCCGTCGGTGGATGTTATTACCGGCTTAATTAAAGCCAACGTGCCGACCCGGATTGCGTTCCAGGTGTCATCCAAAATCGATTCTCGCACCATTCTTGATCAGGGCGGAGCGGAGCAACTGCTTGGACACGGTGACATGCTGTATATGCCACCGGGAAATGCTTTGCCTGAGCGTGTGCATGGCGCCTTCGTTGACGATGATGAGGTTCACCGTGTGGTGGCCGAATGGAAGCTGCGTGGCGAACCCAATTATATTGAGGAAATCACCAGCAGCGATGAAGACGGCGGCGGGGCTTTCTCACTGGAAGGCGGTGATGAAAAAGACGATCTGTATGATCAGGCGGTCGCCTTTGTCACCGAAAGTGGCAAATGCTCTATTTCCTCTGTGCAGCGCAAACTGCGCATCGGCTATAATCGCGCCGCACGCCTTGTAGAAACAATGGAGGCGGCCGGTGTTGTATCATCGCCGGCACATAATGGCTCACGTGAAGTGCTGGCTGGTGCGCCGCCGAATTACTGAGCGGATTTTATTTTGACGTACGCTAAACAAGTGGTAACCGACGTGTTTTTATCTGAATTCTTCCGCAAATATTTGCTGATTTTTATGGGTGCTTTAACTTTCAGTCTGCCTTCCGGTGCGCAATCATCCGGCGATGCCTTAGCGGATTTTTTACTGCGCCTGAAACAGCTGCAGAGTCTTGAATCCTCTTTTGTGCAGACCACCCGCGATACATCCGGACGCATTCTGCAACAGATGAGTGGCAGTCTGACCGTCGCCAAGCCCGGAAAAATGCGCTGGCAGACCGATGCACCTTTTGAGCAGCTGGTTGTTTCTGATGGCAAGCTGATCTGGATTTACGATATGGATCTGGAGCAGGTAACTATTCGCGACATGGATCAGCGTGTTCAGGAAACTCCGGCTTTGCTGCTGAGCGGCAGTACTGCCGATGTTGAAAAAAGTTTTGTTGTTGCTAAAGAAGTGGCCAGCAACGAAATTATTCTCCAGCTGGTACCCAAAGATCCGAGCCAGTTGTTTGAGTCGCTGGAATTTCATTATCAGGGCAAAAACCTTAAGCGCATGATGATTTACGATGCGGCCGGTCAGGTGACGGAAATTTCATTTTCAGCCGCCAATGTAAACACCGCCGTAGATCCTTCCGCTTTTATATTTGATGTACCTGAAGGTGTGGACGTAATCGACGGACGCCATGGCATCTGATCTTTTTGGCAATCATACGCCCGCATACGAACCGCTAGCCTCAAGACTTCGTCCGCAGCGGCTGGAACATTATATCGGCCAGGAACATGTTATCGGGCCGGGCACGCCATTGCGTAAATCACTGGATGCCGGGCAGCTGCATTCGGTTATTTTCTGGGGACCGCCGGGCGTAGGTAAAACCACGCTCGCACGCCTGATTGCACAATACGTTGATGCGGCTTTTCTGGCCCTCAGTGCGGTAATGTCCGGGGTTAAAGAAATCCGTGAGGCAGTGCAGCGCGCGCAGCAATACCGTGCAACGGGTCGTAAAACGGTGTTGTTTATTGACGAAGTACACCGCTTTAATAAATCCCAGCAGGATGCCTTTTTACCCTATGTGGAAGACGGCACCTTTATCTTCGTTGGCGCGACAACCGAAAACCCTTCCTTTGAATTAAATAATGCCTTGCTGTCCCGTGCTCAGGTCTATGTTTTAAAAAGTCTGAGTGCGGAGCAGTTGCAGCAGATTTTGCAGCAGGGGATTGCGCAGCTTGATCCTGCGCCGCGAGCCAGTGCAGAAGCGTTGCAGATGATCGCCGATGTCGCCGATGGTGATGCGCGACGTGCTTTGAATATGCTCGAATTCGCGCTGCAGCTCAGCGGCGAAGATGAACTCAGTGTTGCGGTTGTTAAAGAATTGCTGGGTAATCAGGCGCGTCGTTTTGATAAAGGCGGTGAGGCTTTTTACGATCAGATTTCAGCGCTGCATAAATCGGTGCGCGGCTCGGACCCGGATGCAGCCCTTTATTGGTTTGCACGCATGCTGGATGGCGGCTGCGATCCTTTGTATATCGCCCGCCGGGTCGTGCGTATGGCCAGCGAAGATATTGGCAATGCCGATCCGCGTGCTCTGACGCTGTGTGTGAATGCCTGGGATGTGCAGGAACGGCTGGGTTCGCCGGAAGGTGAGCTGGCCATTGCGCAGGCAGTTACTTATCTGGCCTGCGCACCGAAAAGTAATGCGGTCTATAAGGCTTTTAACAAAGTGCGGGCGATGATTGCTTCGCAGCCAAGCTACGAAGTGCCTCTGCATTTACGCAATGCGCCAACCAAATTAATGAAGCAGCTCGATTACGGTGCGGAATACCGCTATTCCCATGACGAGCCGGATGCCTTTGCTGCTGGTGAAAATTATTTTCCGCCGGAACTGAAAGATACTCAGCTGTACGAGCCGGTAAACCGTGGGCTGGAAAGTAAGATACGGCAGAAACTGGAGCATCTTCAGCAGCTGAATCAGCAGTCCACACAACAGCGTTACCCGCTAAATGACGCAGGAGAAGGTGAATGACGTATCTGTGGATCGGCATCGGTGGTGCGTTCGGCGCTATTTCCCGTTATCTGCTGGCAACGGCTGTTTTCCGCTGGGCCGACAAGCCCTTTCCCTATGGCACCTTAACAGTGAACCTGCTAGGCTCCTTCGCCATCGGTATGGCCTATATTTGGCTGGTAGAACACCAGTGGGGCGGTGATCATCACAAGCAACTGGCGATGATCGGCTTCCTCGGTGCCTTTACCACCTTCTCTACGTTTTCATTAGAAAGTATTGCACTGCTGCAGCAGGAGCGTTGGCTGGCGATGGCCGGCTATGTCGGCTTCAGTGTTACAGGCTGTCTGCTGGCGACTGCCGCAGGCATGTGGTTATCTAAATCCTTGGTATAAGAAACAATGCTGGACGTTAAGTTTATTCGCGACAATCTGGATCAGGTAAAAGCAGCCCTGGCCAAGAAAGGCTTTATGTTTGATGAAGCCGAATTCACCCGCCTGGACGATGCGCGCAAGGCCGCGCTGACCAGCGCTCAATCCCTGCAGGCCGAGAAGAAAAAAGCGTCCAAACAGATTGGCGCATTAATCGGTCAGGGCATGTCTCCGGAAGACGCTAAAGCTCAGGTGATGGGCAGTATCGATTCCGATATCGGTGAAGCCGAGCTGGCAGCAAAACAGGCCGAACAGAGTCTGCGCGAGTTGCTGATGAGCATTCCGAACGTGCCACAGAACGATGTGCCATTTGGTTCTGACGAAAATGATAACGTTGAAGTGCTGACCTGGGGTGAGCCTGTTGCGTTCAGTTTCGAGGCCAAGGATCACGTTGATCTGGGCGAGCCGCTGGGTCTGAGCTTTGACGACGGCGCTCTGGTTGCGGGCTCCCGTTTTGTGGCGATGAGTGGCGCCATGGCGCGTCTGCATCGTGCTATTACCCAGTTTATGCTCGACACCCACAGCGAAGAACACGGCTACGAAGAGACCTATGTGCCTTATCTGGTGAATCGCCAGGCGCTGGAAGGTACCGGTCAGTTGCCAAAATTCGAGGAAGATCTGTTTAAAGTGCCGGGTGAGAAAGATTTCTACCTGATTCCGACAGCTGAGGTTCCGGTCACCAATTTGCTGCGCGATAGCGTCACCGACAAGACCCTGCCAATTAAAAAAGTGGCACATACTCCGTGCTTCCGCAGTGAAGCGGGCAGTTATGGTCGCGATACCCGCGGCATGATCCGTCAGCATCAGTTCGACAAAGTAGAGCTGGTGCAGTTTGTCCGCCCACAGGATTCTGATGCCGCACTGGAAGAATTAACCGGTCATGCAGAAGCTATTCTGCAAAAGCTCAACCTGCCATACCGCAAAGTGATTCTGTGTGGTGGCGATCTGGGCTTTTCTGCAGCCAAAACCTACGATCTGGAAGTCTGGCTGCCAGGTCAGCAGAAATACCGTGAAATCTCTTCCTGCAGCACCTTTGGTGATTATCAGGCGCGCCGCATGCAAGCGCGCTGGCGCAACCCGGAAACCGGCAAGCCAGAGCTGCTGCACACCCTGAATGGCTCCGGTCTGGCGGTTGGCCGCACCATGGTTGCGATTCTGGAAAACTATCAGCAGGAAGACGGCAGTATTGTTGTTCCTGAAGCGCTGCGTCCTTACATGCGCGGCCTTGAAGTCATCCGCCCATGATGAATCTGCCCCTGGTCCTCCGGGGGAGTGCCCGGCCTTTTGTGCTGGTTGGGGGCGGCCAGGTTGCCGCCCGCAAGCTGCTGACATTACTGAAAGCCGGCGCTCAGGTTCAGCTGATTGCCCCCGAACTGCACGCGGATATTACCGCCTGTGCCGGAAACCCTCTCCTTAGCATCGAACGACGTCCCGCCAGCCTTACCGAAACCTTTGATTCCGGTTCTCTGGTGGTTCTGGCAACCGATAATCACGCTTTGAACAAGCAGCTGGCACTCAACGCCCGCAAGGCCGGTTGTCTGGTGTGTCGCTGTGATGAAACCGAAGACAACGATTTTATCTTTCCGGCGGTGATCGACCGATCGCCGCTGCTTGTCAGTATTTCAACCAGTGGCGCATCGCCGGCATTAACACGCCATGTGCGTCAGCGCCTGGAAGCTTTTTTGCCGCAGGAATACCGCGACCTTGGAGCCTTTGCTGAGCGTCTGCGCGGGCAGATTAAGCAGCAGCTTGCTGGGCCGCTGCGAGCCGGGTTCTGGCGCCGCTGGATCGGCAGTCTGGCGCCTGAGCTGATACTGGCGCGACAGGCTGAGCGGGCCGAGGCTGTTACTGCAGAGTTGCTGAATGGAAATGTTGAGCAGCAGGGCGAAGTGTGTCTGGTGGGCGCCGGGCCCGGCGATCCGGATCTGCTCACGTTCCGTGCTTTGCGCCTGATTCAGAGTGCAGACGTGGTGTTTTACGACCGTCTGGTCAATCCGCTGATTCTGGACTTTATCCATCCTCAGGCCCGGCGCTTTTATGTTGGCAAGGCAAAAAGTGACCATGCGGTACCACAGGAGGGGATTAACCAGTTGCTGGTTGACGCCGCCCGGAGCGGTAAAAAAGTACTGCGCCTGAAAGGCGGAGATCCTTTTATTTTTGGTCGTGGCGGTGAAGAAATTGAGGAGCTGGCTACGGCTGGCATTCCGTTTCAGGTGGTGCCGGGCATTACCGCAGCCAGTGGCTGTGCAGCCTATGCCGGCATTCCGCTGACACATCGTGATCACGCACAAAGCGTGCGCTTTGTAACCGGGCACCTGAAGAACGGAACCTGTGACTTACCCTGGCAGGAGCTGGTTCATCCGGGACAGACACTGGTGATATATATGGGGCTGAGTGGTCTGCCACATATTTGCGCCCAGCTGATGGCTGCCGGTATGGAGAAAACAACACCAGTGGCTCTGGTTGAGAAGGGAACCTTGCCAGACCAGAAGGTTCATGTCAGCACTCTGGAACATATGCCTGACTACATCGCCGGACGCACCATTCAGGCGCCAACACTCACTATCGTCGGCTCAGTCGTCAGTCTGCATGAGCGGCTGAAATGGCGTTAAAAACCGACCTTTTCTGACGTTAGTCTGCCGCTTGCTGAAGCGGCAGAGTCAAAAATATGCACTATGCTTGGACTTAGTGGTTGTAACTATCAGGTCTGAGCAATGAGTCTTCTGAATTCTTTAAGTATTAAAACCAAAATCCTGTCTCTCACTGGCGTTGCGGTTCTTGGTTTTATCGTCAGTATTCTGGTGAATACCAATATGAATACGGCGAACTCTGAGCGTCTGCAAACGATTCAGAAGACCTTCTTCCCGGTGGTTGAGATTTCAAAGGCTAACCTTGTGCGCCTGTCCCGTCTTGAAGAGCTATTTTCTACCGCAGTGAGCACCGGTGAAATGGACTTTGTGAATGCCGCAGAAAAAGTCAGAAAAGAAGTTACTGACGCGCTGGCAAAGCTTGAAACCATTTGGCCGGAACGTGCTGCTGAGGTAGGCGATACCCGCAATGCATTTAATGCCTATTTCACCGCAGCTAAAAAACTGTCGGGTGGCATGATCGACGGCACACTGGAACCATCGTTAATGTCGTCATCCATCGACACCATGAACACCGCTTTGGCGACAGCCCGAAAACTGATGCAGAAGTACAGCGATGATGGCCTTGAGGCGTTCAATCAGACGGTCGCCCAGTCTAATGAGGCCGCGCAAAATGCATTGTCTATCGGATTGGTTGTTACTCTGGTAACGCTCGTGTTTCTCGCATTTGTTGCCTGGAGTACCAGCAGCTCAATTAATACCGCGGTGAACAGCCTTCTGACATCCCTGAAAGATATTGCTTCTGGCGAAGGGGATCTTACCCGGCGTATATCCAAATCATCCAATGATGAAATTGGCGAGGTGGTTGATTGGTTTAACCAGTTTGTCGACAAACTGCATCGCAGTATTGGTGAGGTGGTTGCGACCACCAGGCCTTTGAGTGGCGTATCCGGCGACCTTGGCAGCCTTACGTCGCAGACATCGCAGATAACAGAGCAGCAGAACCGGGCAACCGAAGAAGTGTCATTTGTGGTCGATGAAATGGTTGCCAGTGTTAAAAATGTTTCCGTGAATGCCAGCTCCGCGGCTCAGGCGGCGCGGGAAGCAGATCAGGCCGCCAAGGAAGGTCGTACCATCGTGAATGATACGGTGAAAAGCATTAATGCTCTGGCCGGTGAAGTTGAGCGTGCCAGTGAAGTTATTCGCAAACTTGAAGCAGATACAGCAAACGTAGGCAGTATTCTGGATGTGATTAAAGGTATCGCCGAACAGACCAATCTGCTGGCACTGAACGCAGCCATTGAAGCCGCCCGTGCGGGTGAGCAGGGACGTGGCTTTGCGGTGGTTGCCGATGAAGTACGTACACTGGCTTCGCGTACCCAGGACTCGACGCAGGAAATTCAGGCGGTTATTGAAGAATTGCAGTCTGCAGCACGTTCGGCGGTTGAGGTGATGAGTTCCAGTAAAGAGCGGGCACAAACCAGTGTTAGTCAGGCGGCAAAAACTGATGAAAGTCTGCAGGCGATCACCAGTAAAGTTGAATCGATTACGGCTATGAACAGCCAGATCGCTTCCGCAACTGACCGCCAGGAACAGGCTGCGCACAGCATTAAAGATAACGTGGTCGGCATTAAAGATACCTCGGCGACAGCGATGGCCAGTATGCAAAAAGTGGCAGCGGCCAGTCGCTCATTGACGGAGATTGCGCAGACACTGCAGCGTATTACCGGGCAATTTAAAGTCTGAGGGAGTGGCTTGCAGAATGAAAAAAACCGGCATCTTGCCGGTTTTTTTATGGTCGCTGCTATTTCCATGGCCTGTCTATGCCAGCAGGCTACAGTCTCTGTTGCTCCATGCGTCACGGCATCGTTGCAGGGCCGTATCAATATCATTGTTTCTTTCAATAGCGCACAGGGCCAGGGCCGCCGTCTGTAAGATAGCGCTGTTGGCGTAAGTATTTTCTGCTTTCCCCTGCCATATCTGCGCCAGCCAGTCGATATCGGTGTTCTGGGGCTTATCATCAATGTGAGAGGCCAGTTTCGGAATGTGAATTTCACCGGCTTCTTGTGCAAAAAAGCTCTGCGCAGTGCAGTCGCGTTCCGGATTAACTTCAAACTCGCCACCTTCTCCTTTAATCACCAGAGCATCATTCTGATTCAGTCGGGCAGCATCGATGTGAGTGAACGCGTAATTTGGATGAAATACCCCCTGAACGCTGGCAATGCCTGCAGGGGCAATGGTCTTCATTACCGTATTGATTGGCGAACGGACTCCGAGGATCGATTTCAGGGATAGCCAGCGCTGCAGTTGCGGATTCAGCACAGAGCAGGGCAGATACATTAATGGAGTTGTCGCTGAAATCGACAAAACGTCATTCAGTGTGTCTGCGACCGGCATTCTGAAGTGGGTAAAAACGTCGGCCACATAGAGGCGGCCGGAGGTATGGGCTTCGGTGCCATGAAACAGAATGCGATATCCCATCTGTGTCAGCAGTAGGGCTGACAGAAAACACCAGAATGGCTGACGACGTTTGCCAGCATAGCTTGGCCAGATCAGGTCGGCCGGAATATCAGCAGGCCATAGCTGATTAATAGCGGCAGCAAAGCCGGCCAGCTCTTCCGCGCTTTCTTCTTTGACGCGCATCAGCATGAAAATAGCGCCCAGCTGCTCTGGCTCATACTCACCGGCGAGCATCGTTTGCATGGTGAACTGAGCTTCTTCATAGGACATGCTGCGGCTGGCGTTTTTCCCGCGGGCCAGAATGCGGACGTAATCCGCCAGTTTGTGTTGCGAATTCAAAGGCAATTCTCCGGACGGGGCAGGCCTGCAATTTTGGCAGCCACTTTGGCCGGGCTGCCGGGGAATAATGTCAGCAGATAAATGCTGCCTGCTTTATCGGCACCGAGTGTCTGCTTAAGGTACTTGCTCAATGGGCGCATCGCCGGAGCAAGATCGTACTGTTGGTAAAAGTCACGAAGCGCCCAGAGGATTTCCCAGTGATCCGGAGTCAGCTCAATGCCTTCGCTTTGGGCCAGCTCAGCAGCAACGGCCTCTGACCAGTCGCCCAGATTCTGCAAAAAGCCGTCCTTATCGAGTTGTAATTCGCTCATGGAGTTATAACTTCCAGCTCAGGGTGCGGGGATATTGCAGGCAGAGTTCGACCCACTGTGCATCATCAATGGCTATGGCTCCGGGGATCTCTGGCAGGCCTCTCTGGGTGCAGTCTGCGATGCGGTAGTAGCATGGATGACTGCTGTTCCAATTGGGCAGGGCGTATACGCCATCACCGATAAAGGCGATGGCATCTTCGCTGCTCAGGCTGCGTCTGAGATCATTTAAGCTGGATAGCTGACTGGTAAATAGCAGGTGCAGGGTCATATTAAAAACTCAGACAGTATTGGGCGCTGCTCAGTAACGATGGAATTTGAGGGTTGCTGAGAGGCTGAGCCAGTTTGTTTATGCTGGCCACTGGAATATTGAATGCCTGCAGGTCATCTTCAGCATAATAAACCGTCTCGCAGTCATACATTGGCAAGGCATTGATGATTTTTGCAGGCGATTTCCCGCCAGGCTTGCGCGCTTCCTGAGTGTTCAGCAGCCAGAATATGCCTGCTCCCTGAAACAGCAGGCTGACTTTATGCTCAAAGGCCGCCAGTGCCATTGCCATCTCCAGTGCTTCCGGGTCATTCCCCGGGGCGGTGCGGATTAAAATACAAACAGTGCTCATAAGCCCTCAGAAGTCGATGATACGGTCAGAATCCAGCGCTGCTTCGGCCATTTCGCCCAGTCCTGCAAGTTCAAAGCCTTCGGCCAGGGTGTCTGTGGGCAGGTTGTAGCGCTGCTGCTCTGTTTTGTCGACCACACCCCTGCGCAAGGCGTTAGCAATACAAACCTGTAGTGAAAAACCATGCTCAGTAGCCAGGGCCTGCCACTGCTGGCTGATGGACGGCTGCCCCTGCACCGGATTCTGTGTGCCCAGAGCGGCAAAAACGGCATCCTGATAGAAAAATACGCGCTGCAGAGTATGTCCCTGCGAGAGCAGGGATCGGGCAAATTGCTGCGCCAGAGTATGGGATATGCCGGAGTGCGGACTCTGGGTCAGAAGTAGCGAAAACGTGGCCATAACATGGGTCCGGAAAGGTTGCTGCTATGGTAATCGGCTGTGCCGATAATGCAAAGCGGAGGTTGGTTTTGCTGCTATCGTGTTGATTTATAAAAAAAAGTATTGACCCAAATTTTGGATTCAGTATTATACGCGCACTGTTCGGAGGGATGGCTGAGCGGTTAAAAGCACCGGTCTTGAAAACCGGCATAGGTTAATCCCTATCTAGGGTTCGAATCCCTATCCCTCCGCCAAATACCAAAAGGCCAGCGCATGCGCTGGCCTTTTTTTATATCTGAAAAGCTCAGGAAAGAGCTGCCTGGATGAGCAGGTACAAGCTGCAGCCTGCAACCAGTGTGATAGCCAGCCACTCGGCCTGATAGATTTTTGCCAATAAGGCAGGGGAGACAGAAACCTCATCCTGATGTGAGGAGGAACGTTTGATAATCATGATGCAATTCCACTGCGATGACCTGCAGTAAGAATGACTTAGGTTTTATCCCGGTGATGTTGTAGTCGTGTACATATTCTGTATCGCTGAGTAATCAGTCACCGGCGTTGTGTGATTATCTTTTACCCAGCATTTCATTGATAAATTCACATACTGACCGCCCCAGGGCGTTCAGGTTGTATCCCCCTTCGAGGATGGCCATCCACGGAATATTGCGCGAGGCGGCATATTCCTGAATCCAGCGCCCAATCCAGCGATAGTCGTCGTCCAGCAGGCACAGCTCAGCCATAGGGTCATCCCGGTGAGCATCGAATCCGGCCGAGACAATAATCACCTCAGGTGCGAAGCCACGCAGCGCGGGTGCCCATGATTCTTCGACTTTGCTGCGGAATTCATCGCTGCCAGCGCCGGCATTCAGATGAACGTTAATCAGGTTGCTGTATTTGTCGATCTGATAGTGGGAGTAGGGGTAAAACGGGTGCTGAAAGCTTGAGCAGATTAAAAACCGGGGATCGTTTTTGAGAATGTCGACGGTGCCATTGCCCTGGTGTGCATCAAAGTCGAGGATGGCTACGCGCTGCGCATGGTGAACTTCTGCTGCCCGCAGTGCTGTAATCGCGACATTGTTAAAAAAGCAGAATCCCATACTTTTGCGGTGTTCAGCATGGTGACCCGGTGGGCGCACGGAAACAAAAGCATTGTCATATTTACCCGCCATAATGTCGTCCAGTGCCAATGTGCTGGTGCCGACAGAATAGAGAGCTGCATCAAGGCTGCCGGAGGACATTGGTGTATCCTCGTCGACATAAATATGACCCTGCTTGGGCTGAATCAGCTGTAGCTGGTCGACATAGCCCGGGCTGTGGGCGCGCAGGATATCTGGCCTGTGCGCGGTCTGACCGTCAAGAATGGTTAGCTGATCCCACACTCCTCGCGATTTGAGCTGTTGCTCAATCGCCAGAATACGCATGGCGTGTTCCGGATGTTCATCGCCGGTATCGTGCTCAAAATGCTGCTGGAAGGAGTAGTAGGCTGTGGTCATATGAGGTAGTTTTTGTCTTTTTGTGTGCCCAGTGTATATAGGGCCAGTGTTTACGCCAACTAAACTTAAGGATCATTCCTTATGGGAACCCGCTCTCTCGAGTTATTTTTTCAGCCTAAAACAATTGCCGTCATCGGTGCCTCTGAGCGGGTCGGCAGTCTCGGCGGTGCCATTGTGCGCAATCTGGTCAATGGCGAATACCCCGGTGTAATCATTCCGGTGAACTCGCGCGGCTATAAAGAAGTGTATGGTATACCGGCTTTGTCCCGCATAGGGCAGATTGATGGTGCTGTCGATCTGGCCATTATCTGTACTCCGGCGGAAACCGTCCCGAAGATTATTAAGCAGCTTCACAGCAAGAATGTTGGTGCTGCTATGTTACTGACCGGTGGTATTGCCCGAACCCGTTCCTGGCAGTTCCGGCCATCGTCCGATCGCCTGAATCAGGTTATCCAGCAGACCCGGATGCGTATACTTGGCCCTGATTGTCTGGGTATGGTGATTCCCGGACGTAAGCTGAACGCCAGCTTTCTCCATGTACCGGTACGCAGCGGGCACATTGCCTACGTCGGGCAATCGGGCACGCTGGCTTCCGGTGTTATGGATTGGGCATTCAGTCGTAATATCGGTTTTTCTCACGTGCTGACGCTGGGTAAGAGTCAGGACGTAACCCTGCCGGATCTGATCGACTACATCGTGCAGGAGCCGCAGGTGCGAACCTTGCTGATTCAGCTGGACGAAATAGGCTCTGGCAAAGCACTGATCCGTGCGTTGCGGGCCGCCTCCCGGCATAAGCTGGTACTGGCGGTTAAGAGCAATCGCTTTCAGGAAAACCCATTAAACCGCATTGCCAGCCCGAAAGGGCTGCGTTCCCGTGATGCGTTGGTGGATGAGACTCTGGCCCGTGCCGGTGTATTGCGGGTATCGGCCACTGATGAACTGTTTGATTGTGTCGATGCCCTGAGTCGTCGACGCGAAAGTTTTGGTCCGCGTCTGGCAATCATCGCTAATGGTCGCGGACCGGCGATACTGGCGATGGACCGGCTGTTGCACGACAAGGGGAGGCTGGCAACACTGTCAGAAGATACCCGTACCCATCTGCGCAGCCTGTTGCCTGAATATGTGAAAACCGACAATCCGGTGCTGCTGAATCCGGAGCTGAAGCCGCAGCAGCTGGCGGCGGTTGCCAATACGCTGCTGCGCGACAAGCAGGTTGATGCCTTACTGGTCATCTACATTCCAAGCCTGGGCTCAGACCCGCTGGCCAACGCCGAAACACTGGTCAAAATCGCTCAGCACAGCAATAAAAGTGTGCTGACCAGCTGGATGGGGGAGTACTCGGTGGAAGCCGCGCGCGAATGCTTCGACCAGCATGGCATTCCGACCTTTGATACACCGGACAATGCCATTAAGTCTTATATGTACATGGTGCAGCACCAGCGTACCCAGGATCTGTTGCGCGAGACGCCGGAGAGTCTTGAGATTCCGATTTCTTCCGTGCACACCGAGGTCGATAAAGCCATTCTGGCGGTCCATCGCCCCGGTGATTACCTGCTGCCGGATCAGGCCTGGGATCTGCTCAATGCCTATGGTTTCTCCTGTGCGGAAAACCGCTATCGCGCCTCGCTGTCGGAGTTGCTGAGCGTAGCGGAAGAAGTCAAAGGCCCCTGGGTATTACGGGTACATCACCGTGATTACCTCTATCCCTTTGCTTACTGCAATAACCCGCGCGAGCGTCTGCGCTCGGTGGCGCGCGAGCTGAAAACCATTGAAGATGTCACCAATGCCGCAGAGGATCTGGAAAGCAAGATTGCCACGGCCTTTCCGAACAGTCCGGTGCTGGGTTACACCCTGCAAACCATGCACAGGGCGCTGGACAACCTGCAATTTTCTTTTGGTATTGGCCGCGATTCTGAAATTGGCCCTTACCTGTTCTTTGGTGGTGGTGGCTCTACTGCCGACATCCTGGTGGATCGTCAGGTGGCATTGCCGCCGCTGAATGCCAATCTGGCGGAAAAACTGATTAAACGCAGCCACTTTTATCAGGTACTGAGTGAGCGTTCCGACAACATTGAGCGTGAGCTGGTAACACTGGAGCGCTGGCTGGTTGCGCTGTCACATATGGCGCTGAACCATCCGTGGATGGCGGGCTTTGAAGTGAACGCCATCCGCCGTCAGGTGGGTCGCTATATGGTGATTGGTGTGGCTGGCGAGGTGGGGCATCCGGCGAAGAGCGCCATCATGCCTTATCCGAAAGAGCTGGAGAGTCAGTATGAAAGCCGTAATGGCCACGCCTACGATGTGCGTCCGATCCGTGCTGAAGATGAACCGGCACTGGAACGCTTTTATCAGCGCCTGAGTCCGGAATCGCTGCGCCTGAGATTCTTCTCAGCACGCCGCCAGTTTGATCACCGGGAACTGGCGCGCTTCACGCAGATTGATTATGACCGTGAAATGGCCTTTGTCGCGCTGCGCGAAGGGGAGTTGTACGGTGTGGTGCGGGTGTATATTGATGCCGATGATGTCGCGGCGGAGTTCTCGGTTATTATCGATGACAACTGTCGCGGAGAAGGGCTGGGGCTACGGCTGATGCAGGGCATTATTGGCTACCTGACTGAGCGTGGTGTGCTGCAGATTTTCGGCACCGTTCTGCCGCATAATGGTGGCATGCTGAAGCTGGCAGAGCGTCTGGGCTTCAGTGCGCACCACAATATGGATGAGGGGGTTGTGGAAGTGGGTAAGAATCTGAACCCGCTTAAATACGCCTGGCAGAGAAAACGAATGTACCCTCTGTGAACGGTTTGTTATATTTCCGCAAATAACAACGACAGTGCCATGATGCATTGCGCTGCTGAGATTGTGTAATAACGGGGTGGTCCCTTGATTAAAGTGCTGGTTGTCGATGACCATGAGCTGGTTCGCTCAGGTATCTCTCGTCTGCTGACAGACGCAAAGGGAATTGAAGTAGTCGGTGAAGCAGCAAGTGGTGAGGAGGCGGTTCAGTTCGCCAAAGAGCACTCACCCGACATTATTCTTATGGATATCCGCATGCCGGGTATTGGTGGGCTTGAGGCCACCCGCAAGATTACGCGTCATAATCCGGAAATTCAGGTGATTGCGGTCACTGCCTGTGATGACAATCCTTATGCCACGCGCCTGTTGCAGGCCGGGGCTGCGGGCTATATCACCAAGGGCGCAGACGCGGATGAAATGGTTCGCGCCATTATGAAGGTGAAGAGCGGGCAGAAGTACATCAGCCCGGATATTGCTCAGCGTATGGCCCTCAAACCATTCCAGCAGGATCAGACATCACCTTTTGATGAGCTTTCAGAGCGGGAAATGCAGATTACGCTGATGATTGTTGGTTGCCAGAAGGTCGCTGAAATCAGTGAAAAGCTGTTCCTCAGTCCTAAAACCGTCAACAGCTACCGCTACCGGATTTTCGAAAAACTCGAAATCGACAGCGATGTTGAATTGACTCTGCTGGCTATGCGCCACGGTCTGGTGGATCCTGCGGCGACCGCCTGATGGCAGACTTTGATATCAGTGCATTTCTGCAGACCCTGACCCAGCGGGCCGGGGTTTACCGTATGTTCGCGGCCGACGATGAATTGCTTTACGTCGGCAAAGCCAAGAATCTTAAAAATCGTGTTTCCAGTTATTTCCGTGCCCGTGGTCTGAACAGCAAGACGGTTGCGCTGGTCAGCCGTATTGATCATATCGAAGTGACCGTCACTGCCAGCGAGGCGGAAGCGCTGCTGCTTGAACAAACGCTGATCAAACAGCACAAGCCGCAGTACAACATCCTGCTGAAAGACGATAAATCTTATCCCTTTATTCACCTGTCAGAGCACGACTTCCCTTTGCTGGCTTACAGAAGAGGGAAAAAACGCCGCGATGGCCGCTTGTTTGGCCCTTACCCTAATGCCGGCGCGGCGCGTGACACCCTGAATTACCTGCAACGATTATTTTTGCTGCGTTCCTGCGAAGACAGTTATTTCAATCACCGCAGCCGGCCCTGTCTGCAGTATGAGATCAAGCGCTGCTCTGCACCCTGTGTCAATAAAATCAGCCAGCAGGATTACCAGCAAAGCGTACGGCAGGCGACACTGTTTTTACAGGGTAAAAGTCAGGAGTTGCTGCAGGAACTGCAAACGCAGATGCTGGCAGCGGCTGAAACCCTGGATTTTGAAAAAGCCGCCGCGTTGCGCGATCAGATTGAGCTGTTACGCCAGACTCAGGAAAAACAGTTTGTCGATGCCGGGCAGGGTGAAGCGGATGCCTGGGCCATTATTGAGTGGCAGAATGTTCTCTGCATTCACCGCCTGGCGTTCCGTCAGGGACGATTGGTGGCGAGTAAGAATTACTATCCGGAGAACCCGGCCGGTGAAAGCGATGAGCAGTTATTGCTGGATTTTATCAGTCAGTTTTATCTGGCTGACCATGCCCTTGAAGGCATTCCGCGTGATCTGGTTGTGGATGTTGGCGATGAAGATGTTGCCCCCTTGCTGGAGGCATTGCGTCTGCACCGTCAGGCAAGGGTTCAGCACAGTCGCGGTGGGCGTGGGCAGAACCGCAAGTGGCTGCATATGGCCAGCGAGAATGCCCGCACCGGTGCGCAGACAAAAATCTCGGGTCATCAGGCAGCACTGAATAAACTCAGTCAGGTTGCACAATTGCTGAATCTGGCCGAGCCACCAAAACGCATCGAGTGTTTTGATATCAGCCATGCGCAGGGCGAGGCGACTTACGCATCCTGTGTTGTGTATGGCGAAGAAGGTTTAATGAAACAGCGCTACCGGCGTTTCTCAATTAAAGGCGTTGTTGCCGGTGATGATTATGCCGCACTGGAGCAGGCGGTCACCCGCCATCTGACACGCCTGAAAGAGCAGGATGATTTACCTGGTTTGCTGTTGATCGACGGGGGAAAGGGCCAGATTGGCAGGATTCAGGAAGTGCTGCAGCGTCTGCAATTGAGTTCATTGCCAGCCTTTGGTATCTCAAAAGGAGAGACCCGTAAGTCGGGCTGGGAATTCTTATGGGAAGCCGGTGCTACACAACCTATAATGCCCGACGCCCATCATGAGGGATTCCGTTTGCTGCAATGGGTGCGTGATGAAGCACACCGTTTTGCCATTACCGGGCATCGTAAAGCCCGGGCAAAATCGCGCAGTCAGTCGGATGTGGACTCTCTGGCTGGCGTTGGCCCTAAGCGCCGGCGTGAACTGCTGCTGCATTTTGGCAGTCTGAAAAACATGCGCAGCGCACCGCGCGAAGAGTTGGAAAAGGTTCCAGGCATTAGTAAAAAACTTGCCGAACAGATATTCATGCAATTACACGGCGAGTAACGGAGATACGTTTTAATGAATTTGCCCAACATACTGACCCTGAGCCGCATTCTGATGATTCCGCTGATGGTGGTCAGTTTTTACTGGTTTGGCCCGGACGGGAAGATCGGGGCTGCCGTGTTGTTTGCACTCGCCGCAGTTACCGATTGGTTTGATGGTTATCTGGCTCGTAAGCTCAATCAGACAACCCCGCTGGGTGCCTTCCTCGATCCGGTGGCTGATAAGCTGATTGTGGCGGTCGCGCTGGTACTGCTGGTCGAAAACTTTGCCAGTATGTGGCTGACCATTCCGGCGTCCATTATTGTTGGCCGGGAAATTGTGATCTCAGCCCTGCGCGAGTGGATGGCTGAGCTGGGCAAACGGGCCAATATTGCCGTGAGTTATGTCGGTAAAGTAAAAACGGCACTGCAGATGGCCTCTATTACCATTCTGATGGCATCCGGTGATCATCAGCTGTTAATTGAAGCAGGTTATGTGACCCTTTATCTGGCTGCGGTACTGACCATCTGGTCCATGCTGGTTTATCTGCGTGCTGCCTGGCCGGAACTGCGTGCCAAGGCATAAATCGTCTAAGTGCTTAAAAAGTAAGAAAAAACACTTGACTCTCAGGCTGCTCCATTTAAAATGCGCAGCACTTAAGCGGGAATAGCTCAGTTGGTAGAGCACAACCTTGCCAAGGTTGGGGTCGCGAGTTCGAGTCTCGTTTCCCGCTCCAAATTTTCATTGCATTCAATGAATCTCGGCGCGATAGCAAAATGGTTATGCTGCGGATTGCAAATCCGCCGATGCCGGTTCGATTCCGGCTCGCGCCTCCAAATTCGGTGATCCCGACATTCGCCGAGCTGCGCGGCAAGATGCCCCGGTGGTGAAATTGGTAGACACAAGGGATTTAAAATCCCTCGGCCTATGGCTGTGCCGGTTCGACTCCGGCCCGGGGCACCATTTCTAGCATTCGCAGTACTCCTCCTTTTTAAAAACATCCGATGTGTTCTGCGATCGCAGCTTCAGGGATAATACCTGATACTCTGTTAATTTCCGGCTGAGACATCGTTTATGTTCAACTACATCGAACCTGTATTCCGTCCACCCAGCGAAGCCCGCTCCCTTATTTTGCAAGTCACCAATGGCTGCTCGTGGAATCAGTGTACTTTCTGCGATATGTACACTCAGCCGCAAAAAAAATTCCGTGCCCGTGACGAAGCCGATGTGCTGAATGAAATCCGTCAGGCGGCTGCCCTGGGTCCGCGTTTTGAAAAAGTCTTTCTGGCCGATGGTGACGCCATGGTGCTGCCGGTGCGCCGCCTTACGAATATTCTGCTGGCCATTAAAGAACATCTGCCCTGGGTTAAGCGGGTGGGAGCTTATTGCCTGCCGCGCAATATCCGTAAAAAGTCGGCGGAAGAGATGACCGAGTTGCGCAGGCTGGGGTTGGGTATTCTTTATGTTGGCGCCGAAAGTGGTGATGATGACGTGCTGGGTTTTATTAAAAAAGGGGAAACCTGGCAGAGTACTCTGGATGCGCTTTTAAAAATAAAACAGGCCGGCATTCAGTCATCGGTGATGATCCTGAACGGTATGGGTGGTGTTGCCTACAGTGAGCAGCATGCGCGTAACTCCGCTCTGCTGATGAATGAGGCGCAGCCGTATTTTCTATCAACATTGATTGTCAGCTATCCGCTCGGCGATCAGCGCGTCGTTGAGGGTTTTAACGGAAATTACCAGCTGCCGGATCAGCATGATTTGTTTGTCGAGCTGCACGGGTTAATTTCCCATCTGGAGTTAACCAATACGGTTTTCCGCAGTGATCATGCATCCAATTATCTGCCGTTAAAGGGCACGCTTGGCGCCGATAAGTCCGCTATGTTGGCTCAGCTGGATATGGCGATTAATAATCCGGAACGTATTCGTCTGCGTCAGGAATGGCAAAGGGGGTTGTGATGAATCTGAATGCCCTGCAGCAACAGCTTGGCCTTGAAGCTGAAAATCAGTATCCACCGGTAGAAAAATGGCACCCGCAATTATCCGGCGATATGGATATGGTTATTCGTCGTGATGGTACCTGGTGGCATGAAGGTGTGCAGATAAAACGTGAAAAACTGGTGCGCTTATTTGCCAGCATTCTGCGCAAAGAAGGTGATGAATATTTCCTGCTGACCCCGGTCGAAAAATGGCGCATCAGTGTTGAGGACCGGCCGTTATTGATTGTAATGATTGAGCGTGTGGATGAAAGCATACGCGTCATCACCAATACCGGTGACACGGTGACTATTAATTCGCAGCATCCGCTGATTATGAGCTTTCTGGATGATGTGCTGATTCCGGAAGTGAATATCCGTGCGGATTTATACGCGCGTTTTTCCCGCAATGCTTTCTATGAACTGACAGAGATGGCGATTGCCGATGAAAATGAGCGCTACTTCGTCATGAGTGGCGGGCAGGCGTTTTTCCTGAACTAAACCTGACTGCGCCTGCTGGTCATCAGAAAGCTGGTCGCAAATGTCTTTGCGCAATAAAAAAAGGAGCCGTATGGCTCCTTTTTTTATCCGAAGTTACATGTTCGGATAGTTAGGGCCGCCAGCACCTTCCGGAGTAACCCAGGTAATGTTCTGCGACGGGTCTTTGATGTCGCAGGTTTTACAGTGAATGCAGTTCTGAGCATTGATCTGAAAATGCTTGCCGTTTTCGTCTTCTGTTATTTCATACACGCCAGCAGGGCAGTAGCGCTGAGCAGGCTCATCCCATTCAGGCAGGTTAACGCTCAGTGGAATGGAAGCGTCCTGCAGATTCAGGTGGCATGGCTGATCTTCTGCGTGATTTACATTGCTGATAAAAACAGAGTCCAGCCGGCTAAAGCTCAGCTTGCCGTCTGGTTTCGGGTAATCGATCTGCGGGCTCTTGGTAGCGGGTTTCAGTGCGCCGTGATCGGGTGTGGTGTCATGCAGGGTGAATGGCACTGGCAGAATGTTCTGATCGATAAAATTAAAGGCTGCGCCGCCAAATACTCCGAGTTTATGCATGGCCGGGGCAAAGTTGCGGCTGCGCTGCAGCTCTTTGCAGGCCCAGGATGCTTCGAAGGCGGTAGTGAATTCTGTAATTTCATCGTACTCACGCCCACGGCTTAAGGCGGCGACTATTTCTTCGGCGGCAACCATGCCGCTTTTCATTCCGGTATGAACACCTTTTATTTTGGCAAAATTCAGCGTGCCGGCGTCGCAACCTATCAGCAAGCCTCCGGGGAATGTCATTTTCGGCAGGCAATTAATCCCGCCTTTGGCTGCCGCTCTGGCGCCATAAGAAACCCGTTTGCCGCCCTGTAGATATTGCTTTAATACCGGGTGGTGCTTCAGGCGCTGAAATTCATTAAACGGGCTCAGGTGTGGATTGCTGTATGACAAATCGGTAAACAGCCCGACCACCGCCTGATTATTTTCAGTGTGGTATAAAAAAAATCCGCCGGCAGTGGATGATCCCATCAGTGGCCAGCCGGTACCGTGCAGTACCAGTCCTTTATGGTGTCTGGCGGGGTCGAGGTCCCACAGCTCTTTAATACCAAGCGAGTAATGCTGAGGATCTTTACCGGCATCCAGTTTGAATTCGGCAATCAGGCGCTTGCCCAGGTGGCCGCGGCAGCCTTCGGCAAATACGGTGTACTTGGCGCGCAGTTCCATGCCCGGTACGTGTTCATCTTTTGGCTGACCGTTATGGTTAACACCCATGTCGCCGGTAATGATGCCTTTAATGACACCATCTTCGAGGATGTATTCTGCGGCGGTAAAACCGGGGTAGATTTCTACGCCGAGGTCCTCAGCCTGTTTGGCCAGCCAGCGGCAAAGGCTGCCGAGCGAGACGATATAATTCCCCTGATTATGCATGGTTCGTGGTATGGCCCAGTGTGGCGCTTTAATACTTCTTTTTTGTGTCGTCAGGAAATAAATATCATCGTGTGTTACTGCGACATTGAGTGGGGCTCCCTGTGCTTTCCAGTCAGGAAAAAGTTCTTTCAGTGCGCGGTCTTCGATTACAGCGCCAGACAGAATGTGAGCACCAATTTCCGAGCCTTTTTCTACCAGGCAAACGGAAATATCCTGTCCGGCGGCAGAGGCTGATTGTTTAATACGGCATGCGGCTGACAATCCGGCAGGGCCGCCACCAACGATTACCACATCGTATTCCATTGTTTCTCTTGTCATTGCGTTCTCCTCTGAGACTTCACCTGTTGAGCGGTCAGAGTAAGCAAAGCGGTGCAGCTTGTTATCACCCCTGGGGGGTGATAACCGCTATCTGGCGGGGGTGAAATTACGGTGATCTGTCGTCCTGGCTGAGGAGTTTATGCAATGCTTCGGTTCGGTTTTCCACGCCGATTTTTCCGTACAGATTACGGATGTGTACTTTCAGTGTGTTGAGTGAGATGTGCAGCTGGCGGGCGATCTCTTTATTGGAATGCCCCTGGCTTACCAGCTCCAGAACCTGCTGCTCGCGTGAGGTCAGCAGGGTATCGAATGCCTGCGGGGATAATGTCCGGCCCGGCGTTTGCGGCATATGCTGATGCACCGGGTGCTCGTGCGGAAAATGCTCCAGCCAGCCGGGCAGCAGTGTGTTGATTTCATCATCACCGGCAAGTAACTGCAGCAGCAGTGCTTCTGCTTTATCCCAGTCTCGGAGTTGTAGTCTTTGCTCCAGTGCCTCCTGCAGATAGCCATTTAGCTCGAACCACTGCGCGGCGGTGGTGTGCCCCTGTTGCCGGAAATCTGCGTCCAGCCCGTTAAAATGTTGCAACAGGAAGCGGCGGAACAGGTCGTGATAGCGAAACCATACGCAGTGATTATCCAGTGGCAGCAGAAACAGATTGTGGCGATCAAGGTGGCTGATCACGCTCAGGCTGTCATTGCGTCCGGTCAGGGCATTGCACAGGCCGGCGGTGAAGCGTGGCACGGCTGCACTCAGCAGTAAGAAGTGCTGAATGTCGAGGCTCTGTTGTGAGAACACTTCATCAAGCAGGTAATCGGCAATGTTACGTTGCAGTGATGGCGCGGACAGCCCAGGGAGGGTGCTGTTGCTCTCGGTTTGGTGGTTTTCGACGGCAGGGGCTGGCGTTGTGTCGGCCTTCTGTAATGACAGCCCAATCAGCTGCAGGCCGGCAATCCAGCCTTCGGTTTCCCGGAAGTAAAGCTGACTCTGGTTGTTGTCGATCTGCAAGCTCATTGTCTGTTGCAGAAAACGGTTGCTGTCTTCTGCGGAGAAGCGCAGCTGGTGCTGATCAATCTCGACCAGCTGATTGCTGGCGCGCCGTCTGGCCAGCGCCAGATCAGGCGCGCTGCGTGAGGTAATAACAATACGCAGTGACGGTGGCAGGTGGTTAAGAAAGCTGTTGAATTGCCCGCTCAGCTCTGGTGTTGCAACCAGGTGAAAATCATCCAAAACCAGCGTCATTGCATCGCGTGGTGAGGATGGGTTGATAGCGTCCAGCTCGTTGAGCAGCGCGATCAGGGCATTTTCCAGTGCGTGTTCGTTTTGATTGTCTCTCAACAGCTGCAGAGGGTGTTCGCCACAGCCGGGGGATGCCTGATTCAGTGCGATAATAAAGTAGCGCCAGAAAATCCCCGGAGCTGCCTGAGTATCGTCCAGCGCCAGCCATGAAAAGGTATGCGGAGAATGGTGCAGCCACTGGCTGATCAGTGTGGTTTTGCCATAGCCTGCGGGGGCTGAAATCACTACCAGCTGGCCGCCCTCGCTGCTGTTCAGGATTTGCAGCAGAGGCTCGCGCTGTACAATATTTTTTCTCAGTGGCGGAATGTAGAAGCGGGTTTTCAGCAGCATGGTGGTTTCTTATTGTCGAAAAAAAAGCGGGCAAGGCCCGCTTTCTTTTGTGAACAGCTTACATGTTCGGATAGTTCGGACCGCCAGCACCTTCCGGGGTTACCCAGGTGATGTTCTGAGACGGATCTTTAATATCACAGGTTTTGCAGTGAACACAGTTTTGTGAGTTGATCTGGAAGCGCTTGCCGTTTTCGTCTTCCACAATCTCGTACACACCGGCAGGGCAGTAGCGCTGCGCAGGTTCATCCCACTTAGGCAGGTTAACGCTCAGCGGAATGGAAGCGTCTTTCAGCTTCAGGTGGCACGGCTGATCTTCGGCGTGGTTTACGTTACCGATGAAGACGGAATCCAGTTTGGCGAACGAAATTTTGCCGTCCGGTTTCGGATAGTTAATTTTCGCGCATTCTGCTGCTGGCTTCAGGGTTGCATAATCCGGCGTGGTGTCATGCAGGGTGACCGGAATCGGGAAGATGTTCTGGTCAATAAAGTTGAAAGCAGCGCCGCCGAACATGCCGAACTTATGCATTGCCGGGCCGAAGTTGCGGCTGCGGTGCAGTTCCTGGTAAGCCCATGAAGCTTCGAAGGCGGCCGTGAATTCAGTTACTTCATCATTGGCACGACCAGCCTGAATAGCCTTGAACAGCTCTTCAGCAGCCACCAGACCGCTCTTCATGGCGGTGTGCGTGCCTTTAATCTTGGCAAAGTTCAGGGTGCCGGCATCACAACCAACCACCAGACCGCCCTGGAAGGTCATCTTAGGCAGGCAGTTCAGGCCGCCTTTGGTGATTGCACGTGCGCCATAGGATACGCGCTTGCCGCCTTCCAGATACTGCTTGATCACCGGATGGTGCTTCATGCGCTGGAATTCATCGAAAGGGCTGACGTGAGGGTTGCTGTACGACAGGTCGGTGATCAGACCAACCACTACCTGGTTGTTTTCAGCGTGGTACAGGAAGAAGCCACCGGATGAGGCGGATTCATTCAGCGGCCAGCCGGCGCCGTGCAGTACCAGGCCTTCCTGATGCTTGGCAGGATCAATGTCCCACAGCTCTTTAATACCGATACCGTAGTGTTGTGGATCCTTGCCTTCGTCCAGTTTGAACTCGGCGATCAGGCGCTTGCCCAGGTGGCCACGGCAGCCTTCAGCAAATACGGTGTATTTGGCACGCAGTTCCATGCCCGGTACGTACTCATCTTTTGGCTGGCCGTCATGACCTACGCCCATGTCGCCGGTCACGATGCCTTTAATGGCGCCGTCTTCGACGATGTACTCGGCGGCGGTAAAGCCCGGGTAGATTTCTACACCGAGGTTTTCAGCCTGTTCAGCCAGCCAGCGACATACATTACCCAGAGATACGATGTAGTTGCCATCGTTGTGCATTGGCTTAGGGATGGCCCAGTGTGGAGTCTTGATCGACTTCTCATCGCTGGTCAGGAAGTAAACTTCATCACCTTTAACAGGCACATTGAGCGGGGCGCCCATTTCTTTCCAGTCAGGGAACAATTCGGCCAGGGCGCGGTCTTCGATAACCGCACCGGACAGGATATGAGCGCCAACTTCGGAGCCTTTTTCAACCAGACAAACAGACAGTTCCTGTCCGGCGGTTTCGGCTAATTGCTTGATACGACATGCGGTTGACAGGCCGGCAGGGCCGCCGCCAACGATCACTACATCGTATTCCATTACTTCACGTTGCATATTGATCTCCTCGAAATGAGCTGGGAGCTACTGAGCTATCACGGACTCTTGTGCACTGAATAATTGTGCCCGGCGATTGTTTTGCCATGCCAGGCGGGCCATATAAAGGTGCCTGCCTGAGAGTCAAAATGGCCGCCATTATACGTTGGGTTAGACACT
>FLOH01001179.1_pt1 | contig 42425 bp, 43 predicted proteins | sample 756751 | NCBI WGS metagenome assembly FLOH01 (sample SAMEA4026879, study PRJEB14308) | marine metagenome | biome: coastal water; material: water | depth 74 m
AAAAGGTGGGGAAGTAGTGGCTGAAGGTACTCCTGCGGACATAGTAAAAGTTAAAAGAAGTATAACTGGAAAATACTTAAAAAGTTTTTTGAAATAGTATGAATGATATATTACTCACAGTTGATCCAGTGGTAACTATTAATAATGAAAAAATATTATTAATTAAACGTGCCAAGGAACCTTTTATGGATAAGTATTCTTTTCCTGGTGGACATGTTGATTTGGGTGATGTTGACACTAAACATGCTTGTGCCCGTGAATTAGAAGAAGAAACAGGATTGCTGGTAAATCCAGAAGACTTAGAATTTTTGGTAATTTTAGATAAATTAAATCGTGACCCAAGACAGGGCAGAAGAATTTCTATTGTTTATAAAATTGATTTACCTTCAGAAGATTTATTAAGAGATTGTAAAGCTGATAGTGATGCTAAGGAATTGGTAATTAAAAATATTGATGAATTGAAGCCAGATGACATGGCGTTTGATCATTATCAGGTAATTGAATTGTTAAAAAAACCCACTAATTAGTGGGTTTTTTTCTTCTCATTTTAATTTCTCCTAAAACTTCTTTTAGTTTTATGTCTCGTAGTACCAGAAGAGTAATTAAGTGATATATAACATCTACTGATTCTTCCATCACTCTTTTTTTTGTTTCTTGTTTGGCAGCCCGACATACCTCTTCGGCTTCTTCCATTATTTTTTCCTCAATTTTATAGATACCTTTTTTGAAAAGTTGTGTCGTGTATGATTTTTGGGGCATTTCTTTTTTTCTAGCCTCAATTACACTGTATAACTCAGAGATAATATTAATATCATTTTCTTTATTATATTCAAAACAAGATGTAGTACCTAGGTGGCAGGTAGGGCCAGCAGGAATAACTTTTATAAGTATGGCATCTTTGTCACAGTCAAAACTTAGTTGTTTTACAAATAAATAGTTTTTGCTAGTTTCTCCTTTCAGCCACAGGCATTTTCTGGAACGACTATAAAACCAAACTTTTTTAGTTTGCAAAGTTTTTTCCAAAGATTCATCGTTCATGTAGCCGAGCATTAATATGAGTCCTGTATCTCCATTTTGTATAATTGCCGGTATTAAGTTTTTCATAAGCGAATATTAATATTATTTTTTGCTAAGTATTGTTTTAGATTTTTAATTTCTAATTCTTGGTAATGAAACAAACTTGCCGCTAATGCTGCACTAGTATCAGCTTTTTTGAATACTTCCAAAAAGTCTTCTTTTTTTCCTGCACCACTAGAAGCAATTATAGGTAGGTTTGTGGCGTTTCCTATAGCTTTGAGAAGTTCTATGTCGTAGCCTTCTTTGGTTCCATCACGGTCAAGTGAATTTACCAGCAGCTCTCCTGCTCCACGTTTTTCCATGTCTTGACAAAATTCAATTGTATCCAGGTTAGTTTTTTCGCGACCACCTTTGATATAAATTTTCCAAGAATCCTTTTCTTTTTTAGGATCAATGGAAATTACAATACATTGTGAGCCGAATTCTTTGGTTGCCTTACTGACAAAATCAGGATTGGTAACAGCAGTTGAACCAATAGAAACTTTGTCAGCTCCGGCATCAAGTAAAATTTTAATATCAGCAAGTGTTTTTACCCCACCTCCAACTGTAAAAGGTATATTAATTTCTTTGGCTATACACTTAACAAGGTTTATTAGTGTTTTACGATTTTCAATTGTAGCCATAACATCTAGAAAAATTAGTTCATCAATACCATTGTCATTATAAAGTTTTGCAAGCTGGACAGGATCACCGGCATCACGGAGATTTTTGAAGTTTGTCCCTTTTTTTATTCGCCCATTAGCAATATCCATACAGGCAATAATTCTTTTAGTCAGCATATGTTTTCTTTACGTTATTGTATTTTAAGTTTCCACCGAAGATATCTAGCGCTGATCCAACTGTGAAATTTATTTTATCATTTCCAATTTGTCTTACTTTTTCAATATCATCTAAATTTCTTATTCCACCAGCATATGTTATGGGTATGGTAGAAAAATCTTTTAGTATATTAAGTAAATTTTCTTCAACACCTTGCTTTTTACCCTCGACATCTACACCGTGGATGAGAAATTCGTCACAGTATTTCGCAAGCATATTTAGAGTATCTAAGCTTACTTCTAAATTGGTAAAGGTTTGCCAACGATTTATAACTACGTAGTATTTTCCAGATCTCTGTTTACAGCTCAAATCAAACACGATTTTTTCTTTTCCTACAGTCCCAACGAGTGATTGTATTTTTTCTTGACTTAGTTTTCCATTTTCAAATATGTAAGAACTAACAATAACATGACTGGCACCGGCATTAATAAATTCTTTGGCATTGTCTGCTGTTACACCGCCACCAATTTGTAGACCACCTGGGAAGGCTTGTAAGGCCTGTAGAGCTTGTTCTCTAGTTTTAACCTCTCTATCTAACATAATAACGTGTCCACCTGATAGACCGTCCTTTTTGTATAGATTAGCAAAGCAAGATGCTTTCTTGTCTGCCACAAAATTTTCCGTTATAAAACTATCATTAGATAAGGTAGAGCCAATAATTTGTTTTACTTTTCCATTGTGGATATCAATACATGGTCTAAATTGCATACTAAACATTGATTACACTGATTAAATTAGCCTGAGGGCTGATGGATTACACTGATTAAACAGGGCGTGTTTAAATAGATGGTGTATTTGCTTTTTGTGTCTGATACCATGTATCTTTGGTGCTGATAAGAGGATTATAAGTTCAAAAAGTTTTTTAGAATTTTTAAGCCCACCTCGCCAGATTTTTCTGGATGAAATTGAGTGCCATAAAAATTGTTTTGTTGAATTACTCCAGCAGCTTTTATTTTCCCATATTTATAAGTAGCCAAGATATTTTCTTTATTAGTTTCAACATAATATGAATTAACAAAATAAAAATAGCTTTCATCTTCAACATCTTTAAACAAAGAATTTTGTTTTGTTTGTTTTAGGTTATTCCAGCCAATTTGGGGAATCTTTTCATCATTTGGGAAAAGTTTAACCCCTCCTTCAATAATTCCAAAACATTTAGTATTATCTTCCTGCGAATAAGGAAGGAGGAGTTGCATGCCTAAACAAATACCCAAGAAAGGTTGTTTAATCTGCCTTATTACTTCGTCCAAACCTTTTGACCTTAGATTGTTCATGGCTGGTTTTGCTCGCCCTTGTCCAGGGAAGATAACTTTATTGGCTGTTAAGATTTTTCTTACATCATCTGTTATTTCATATTCAAAACCAAGCTTCTTAAGTGCATTGGCCACCGAAGCAACATTACCCGCGTTGTATTTTATTATTGCGATCATATTATAATTTTCCTTTGGTACTTGGTAAAATATTTTTCATACGAGGATCATTTTCAACTGCCATTCTTATCGTTTTTCCTAAAGCCTTAAAAATAGCTTCAACTTTGTGGTGTTCATTTCGACCATACTTTATTTCGATATGTAAATTACAGCCCAAGCTTTGGGAAAAGGCAGTGAAGAAATCTTCTAGTAGTTCTGTCGGTAAATCCCCAACGTATTCTCTCTTGGGCTTGTAGTTAAAAACTAAATAGCTTCTACCACCAAGATCCATAGCCACTTGAGATAAGGTTTCGTCCATGGGCAAGAGAAAACCGTATCTTCTGATTCCTTTTTTGTTTCCCAAAGCTTTTTTTATTGCCTCTCCCAAACAAAGTCCAATATCTTCAACAGTGTGGTGCTCATCGATTTGCAAGTCTCCTGTTGCTTTGATAGTGAGATCTATTAATGAGTGTTTGGAAAATAATTCTAACATGTGATTTAAAAAATTAATACCAGTATCAATATTATATTTTCCTGTGCCATCCAAATTTAAATCCACCTGAATTTTTGTTTCAGTCGTAGTTCTTTTGGTTGTGCCAGTTCTTTTTTTCATAAGTTTAAATTAAATGTTTGGTTGGTTTTTATGGCTATAAATTTTATGTTTAATTTTTTTGCTAGTTGTTTATCACTTGATCTATCACCAATTACTAAACTATTTTTTTTATTAATATCTCGTATTATGTTTTGTAATAAGCCTGTCTTTGGTTTTCTACACTTACAACTATTACTAGGTAAATGTGGGCAGATAAGAATATTAGAAAATTTTATAGAGTTTTTTTTGAGAATTTTTAATAATTTATCTTGCACCCTATCAAATTTACTTTGAGGATAGTTTTTACTACCCAGATTATCTTGATTTGATATCATGACTAATTTATAATTTAATTTTTGTAGTTTTTTTAGACTTTCAATTACACCAGGTAGTATTTTTAATTTTTCCAAACTATCAATTTGATAGGGAATATCACCTGGTTTGGTATCTTTTAGAGTGGGCTCGTATATTATAGTGCCATCACGATCTATAAAGGCGTATTTATTTAACATATGGTTAATGTATCTAGTGTTTTTATGAGTTTTTTAGTTTGTGATATCGTACCAACAGTAATTCTAATTGTTCCTTCAATAACTGGGTCAGTGCGTGGTCGAGTCAATATCCCGTTGGTTTTGAGGTGATTAAAAACACTGACAGGATTGCCTGGCTTTATTAAGACAAAGTTTGCTATGCCAGGATAGTACCCTATGTTTCTTTTTTGTAAATATTTTTCCAGCATGGGTTTAGATATGGTCATTGTCTCTTTTACATATTTTCTTAAACCAGTTAAATTTTTTAGGACATAGTCAACTGCCTTGATTCCTAAAGTGTTAACATCGTATGGTCCACGGACTTTTTGTAATTGTTCAATTAATTTTTGATTGGCAATAATATAGCCGACACGAAGAGAAGCAAGACCAAAGGCTTTGGAAAATGTTCTACTAATTATTAAATTGGAATATTTTTTGAGTAGAGGCACAGCTGTAATTCCAGAAAATTCAAAGTAAGCCTCGTCCACATATACAATGGAGTTTTTTGCTTTTTTCAATATTTTTTCAATATTGTCTGTTGAGATACTGGTGCCAGTTGGGTTATTGGGGTTGCAGATTATAACCATTTTTGTTTTGGTAGATATTTTGTTTAATACCTCTGTTAAGGGGAATGATAAATCTTTCTTATTATATTTTGGTGAAATAATAATGTTGCTGTTTATTTGGGCACATTTAAAAAACCAGGCAAAACTGGGTGAGGGAATAATAACCTCATCATTTTTTTTGCTGAAGGTTTTAAAAATTATATCAATTGCTTGATCAGAGCCGTTAGTTATTAAAATGTTTTCCTGTTTTACACTAGCGTACTTAGCAATTTCTTTACAGGTGTTTTTGTAAGCTGGGTAAATATTGAGTAAATTTTTATCCAAATATTTTTTTAGATATTTATTTATATTTTTGTCGTAGGGTTTGGTTCTTTCATTGAAATCTAGAAGAAGATAACCCAAACCCGCCCGACCCTCAATGGGCGGGTTATAGGGTTGCATTTTAATTATATTGTTATTAATTAGGTTTTTCATATTATTTTTTAAAACGCACGACACAAGAATATTTGTGGGCTGGTAGATTTTCTACAGTAGCAAATGTTTCAATAGTCTGTTTGATATTTCTCAAACCTTTCTTATTGCATTGTTGATATTCAACGAGTCTAACAAAATCCAGAGCAGATAGACCAGAAAACATTTTTGCTGAGCCACCAGTAGGAAGGACGTGATTGGCTCCTGTGGCGTAGTCACCGGCAGATTTGCAAGTATAGTTACCTATAAATACAGATCCTGCATTTGTAATTTGTTTTGCTGTAGCCGCTGAATTTTCTGTCATGATCTGGATGTGTTCTGGGGCGTAGTCATTGGCAAATTCAATACATTGTTTTATAGATTTTGTTATAACAATTTGGCTGTATTTTTTAATGGACTGTCTAATGTATTTGCTTGTAGTAAATTTGTTGAGATTATTTTTTATTTCTTTGTTTACTTTGTTTGCTAGTTCTTCTGATGTGGTAACCAGAATGGCTGCCGAATCATCACTATGCTCTATATCGCACATTAGATCAGCGGCGACAAATTTTGGATTAGCAGATCTATCAGCTATTATAAGATTTTCTGATGGACCGGCAGGAGAGTCAATCGCCACAGAACCTTCCATAAGGGCAAACAATTTGGCAGCTGTGACATAAGAGTTTCCTGGGCCAACAATTTTGTAAACCTTGGGAATAGTTTTGGTCCCATATGTTAGTCCGGCAATGGCCTGTATACCCCCAACCTTATAAATTTCTTGCATACCCAATTCATTGGCAGCTACTAATATTTCTGGTGCGATTGAACCATCTTTTTGTGGTGGCGTGGTAATAACTATTTTTTTACAGCCAGCTATTATGGCTGGAATAGAATTCATCAATACAGAAGAAGGATAAAGAGCTTTTCCACCTGGGACGTACAAGCCAACACTTTCAATCGGTTGCCATTTTTTCCAGACTGTAATGCCTGGTTGGGGGTTTATTTTTGTTTCAGCAGAAAAAGGAATTTGTCGTTTGTGTACTCTAGTTATATTTTCTATAGATTGTTGTAAGGCTATTAAAAATTCACTATTAACTTGTTTGTAAGCATTTTCTATTTCCTTTTTGGAAACTTTAATGTTTGATAAATTCACACTATCAAATTTTTTAGTATATTTTTTTATAGCTCGGTCTCCATTCTTTTGTACATCAACCATAATATTTTCTATGATAGGAAATAGTTGTCTGTAGTTTTGGCGACTGCGCTGCATTATTCTTTTGTATTGTTTACTTTTTTTAAATTGTGCTAATTGTGTTATTTTCATATTGTCTTATTTTTTCTAATAAGCTTTGTTTGTTCAATTTGTTTGTCGGGCTTTGTATTAGGACTGCCTCTGATTTGGTAACTAGAGAAAATTGTTCTAAGCCACACTCTCTAAGTGTATTGCCAGTCTGAGTCAAATCACACACAGCATCAGACAAGTCTAGTTGTGGGGCTATTTCTGTAGAACCAGACACTTGGATTATTGTGCTTGTGATGCCATTTTTGTCTAAGAATTTTTTTAGTATATTTGGATATGAGGTGGCTATTCTTTTGTTTTGTAGGTCTTTTATATTTTTAATATTTCCTTTTTTAGGGCTAGCTAATATTAGTTTGCATTTACTAAAACCAAGTTTTCTGACAATTTTTATTTTGTCTTGTTTTTCTTTAATTATATCTTCGCCTATAATTCCGAAATCAATGAGACTATTGTTTACATAATTTGGTATGTCGTCGTCTCTTAGTAATATTATATTTATGTTTGTTTTAGGACAGGTGGTAATTAAGCCTTGGTTTGGATTATATTGGATACCAAGATTTTCTAAGAAGATCAGACTCTCGTCTTTCAAGTGTCCCTTTTTTTGGATTGCGATACTGATGTTTTTCATATTAATATTTTTATTCCCCAAAAGGGGTGACTACCAGGGGTTGAACCTGGACAAAGAGGTCCACCTCCTCTTGTGCTACCTTTACACCATAGTCACACCTTTTAGGGAATTTTGATAAATAAAAAATCGCTTGTTTAAGCGATTATAGACCTCAAAAATAAACCTGTGTCAGGGGGTTATCTGAGGTCTTTGTTATGATGGGTTAAATTTTGCTTGATTAATCCGTTCATATTATTGTATTAACACAATAACACAACTAAAAAGGCCTGTCAAATAGGGTTGGGGATAAACCTAGCACCACTTTTGCAAATAATATAGCTGGTTAAAATAAAAAACTGGCCTATCTAGCCAGTTTTTCCAGAGCTTTTTTATATCCACCTTCTCCGTGTTTTAGCCAATGGGCAATGCGTGTTACTGTTGTTGTGCTCATGCCAGTTTTTTCCGCAACTTCTCTGTATGGTTTACCAGCTTCTAACATTTTTACAGCTTCCCAACGATTGGACAGCTCGGCCAATTCCTCTAGTGTGCACAAATCACGTAAAAAATTGGTCATATCCTTTTCTTCCTTTAAAGACAAAAAGGCTTGTGAGAGTTTTTTAAGTTTTGGTGTTTTCCAAGTCATAGGGCATTGATTACACAGATTTAAGATTTTATTTCACTGATTGTGATCTATTATTAATTATTAATAGAGCTGGTAAAAGCCAGAACAATATAGATAAATCATTTTTTATATAAGGAGAGTCTACTAGTCCAGTTATTATTATCACTGCCATAACAGCAAGTAATATTTTTGTTTGTGGATTTAGGTTTGTGAGACCCCCTCTAAAATACCAAGTTAAAATCCATACAAAACCAATAAGTCCCAAAATTCCTAAATTGGCCCACATAGTTAAAAATATATTATGTGGGTGATGAAAGATTTCAATACCCTCGCCGTTCATCGTGGTGTGGTAGGGTTTAATTTTTTCTTGGTAGGAACGTAATCCTGCTCCTGTGATAGGATTATCATTTAAAAATTCAGTAGCTTCTCCCCACATAGAAATTCTAATTTGACCAGAACGGTCTTGTAATAAAACTTCATCTTTTATTCCAGAAAGTAGAGGGCAGGTAAAAAGAGTAATTATTGCTATAGTACCTAAGCCAATAGTCCACAAGCGAGTTTTTTTATAAAGTAGTAATAATAAACCAAAACCGCCAATTATTCCTATTAGTCCACCAGTTGATTTGGCAAAGATAGTGGCCAGAATTCCGAGTGGAATAAAAATAATTGGAGTTATCCAAGTACGTCGATCTTTTTTATTTATCAAAAGTAAATTTAGTAATACCAGAGGAGAAAGAAATAGTCCGACTCCGTTGGGAAAGCCATACCAGGCTGTTACTCTGTAAGTTTCACCATTCTGCCAAAAGTCCCAAGGAACTAGCCAGCCGGTAAAATGTTGGTAAATGGCTAAGATGCTCGTAATTATCCCAGATAGAGTTAGAGCAAAAATAATATGTTTGTATTTTTTTTTATCTTCTAACGTAGTAATAAGTACTAAGAAAAGTAAAATAGGTTCAATATAAAAAGCTTTCCACTCTCCCAAGGCCGACGCAAGGTTATTTGATGTAAAAATAGAAATAGTTGCTGCGAGTAAGAAAAGAGAGATTGCAAAAATGAGAGTGTAATTATAATTTTCTAAGATTTTTTCTCTAAGTCTTAGAATTATCTGTCTGTTATATTTAATTAGCCAAATTAAAACAATAATACCAAGCATTACCTCGAGTAGGGTGGTGGGAAGTGGTCCAATATCAAATCTAATTAAATAAGTTGGTAAAAGAAAAAAGAAAATACAAAGCCCCCAATGAAAACGATTCCAAGTTATGAAGATAAAGAATAAGGAGTAAAGAATAAGGAGTAAAGAATAATACATAATTATTTTTTGAGTGTAAATATTTCAGAAATAGTTTCTTTAGAGACTGCTTTGGTAAGTATTAAAACTAATCCATATATTATCATACCTAATATTGCTAAAATCACAACATGTAGCTGTGGTAAGAGCAATAAAATACCACCCATTACTAAGCTGGCAAAAATAATTTTAGAAAAAGTTTTTAATTTTAAATTTTCTTTGGCGTAATGCCTAATAGTTAGCCATAATAATATACCTGCGTAGAGCTCGGAAAAGACTGTCATCCAGGCAGCACCGTACATGCCATACATTGGTATGAAAATGAGATAACCAATAAGGGTAATTATGGAATTGCTAATATAAATCCACATGGTCTGTTTTTGTTTGCCAATGGCGACCGCAGTGTGTCCAAAAACAGCACCGAGATAAAGTCCAAAAACAGCAATACTTAAAATTTGTAAAGGTCTGGCAGAAGCAATAAAGTCTTGCCCTGCAACAACTAACATAATTTTATCTGCCAAAATAACTGTTCCTACTAAAATAGGAATAGCCAACATCATTAATACATCAAAAGACATTTGATAATATTGTTTGAATTTTTCTTTTAGTTTTCTGGACCAGTTAAAAGCCATTAGTGGAAGCATTACCCCCATTATCATCATGGCTGTTTGCGCCAAGATATCTATTACCCTATAAGCGGCACCATAGATACCGACTTCAGTTTGGCTTTTAAAAAGTGAAAGTAAGATGGTGTCACCTTTTAGATAAATAACATTAAAAACAATAGAAACAGCAATTGGCCACATTTTTATTATAATGGCTTTCCAGATTGTCCAATTAAAAGCAAAGGATATTGAAGTATATTTTTTGGCAGAAAACCAGAGTACTAGAGTATAGGCGACGCTGTTTAGCACTACTATCCACATAATGGGTATGAATCCCATTCCTTTACTCATTACCAACCACAGACCTATTACCAAAACAATTCTACCAACATTTTCTCCAATAGCCTGAATATGCATTTTTAATTTTGTTTGGTAAAAGCCTAAAAATACCTGGTTCATGTTTACAGACAGAAAAGTGATGGTGGTAAAAGTGATGGCTAATTTTACTTCTGGAGGATAAGGGAAGAGAAGTGCAATAAGAGGGGCCACCCCTAAAAATAGCACACTTGTGGTGAATCTAAAGCCAAGTAAATTTTTAAATAATGTATTTTTGTCATGCTCTGGCTCACTCATCATCTGGGCTGTAACAGGAATAAGCCCAAAATCTATCATAATACCTATGAATTGCAAAAAAGCCATAGTAGTAATATACCAGCCAAACTGCTCTTGGCCTAGGTATCTGGTCATCATACCAAGGGCAATAAGACCCAAAAAAGTAGAGGATATTTTTCCTATAATTTGATAGATGGTATTGTGGGCTATTTTTCTAGTAGTAGACATAAGTTTATTGACTTAGAATATCATTTTTGGGCAAAATAATCAATTGACCAGAATGTCTAGTTTTTGGTATAATGTAGTTTCTAAATAAAAATAAATATGAATTTAGACAAAAATCAAACGATTGAAGAAATTTTATCATTCAAGCGCCCACAATCTGCTTATAAACAACTTTATTCTGCTACTGCAAAAGGCGGAAGAGAATTGAAGGATAAATTGGGTATTATACCGAGTCTCGTCTTTTCTCTAGTGGTTGTAATACTGGTTTCTTGGGGCTTAGCCTCTTTGGAGAATGCTATTAATAATCCAGAAAAGAATATAGATAATAATTTAACTAAAATAGAGGAGAGTCTGAGAGATAAAATTCATTGGGGTACAGTTGCTAGAACAATTTTTGGGGTTGAGACTGCGCATGCTGCTCAGCCAGAAGTAAAAGTTCGAGATGAAAGTTATAGTGTAAAATTTGTTTCTCAATCAATTCCAGACCCAATTGAAATTGAGGCCGGAGATACAAAAACAGTGGTAATAAAATTTAAAAATTCTGGTACAACTACTTGGAATTCTGCAGGTGGTCGTTTTATTTCTGCCTACACAATGGAACCACGTGAACGTAGCTCAGAGTTTAGCAGTTCCAATTGGATTAATTCTAAACAAACGGGAAAAATATTAGGTACGGTAGCTCCTGGAGAAATTGGTGAATTAAAATTGGAACTAAAAGCTCCAAAAAAGACGGGGGAATACGTTGAGCATTTTTATTTGGCAGCAGAGAATTATTCTTGGATAAAAGGTGGTTATTTCTTTCTAAAAATAAATGTAGTATATAAGAAAGTTGTTGAAAAAGTAGAAGACAATACAAAAAAAGAAGATATTTCTGTTGAATCAGGAGAATATGAGGCTCGTCGTCTAATCTTATCGCCCAAGTTTGTAAAAGCTGAGGGTGGCAAAAAGGTTAAAATAATAATAGGATATAGAAATAAAGGTACTGCTACTTGGGATGAATACAAATTGATTTCAACAGAATCTGGTTTTGAAGATGGTGAGTGGATGGGTGGGGGAGTTGTTTTAAGTAAGGAAGAAGAAATTATTCCAGATAAATTTCTACGAAATACTTTTTATTTTCGTGCTCCTGCAAAAAAAGGTGAGTATGTGGCAAAATTTGATCTTAATATTAATGATGGAAAATTGGTAGAAAGTATTGAAATTCCAATAGAGGTAACAACTGATGCCCCAAGTAGCTATAGTCCTCCAAAGTTTAGTATTGTTAGAGAAAATGACGTGGTTGATAATATTCGTTTGGTCGCAGAACCAAGAGTGCGAGTAGGTATAGCTGCTCCAGAAAGTAATTTTATACAGTTTAGATCGTATGAGGATGACTATAATATTTTTGCAGGTACAAAAAAACAAGGTGTATTAAAAAAGAAGAAATTTGCAGTTATAAAATATAGTGATGGTAAATATAGTTTTTCTGGCGGTGATATAGATTTTGAAACTGGTGATCATATTCGTCTAGAGCCTGCCACAAATGCCCATGCAGTTTATAATATTCCAAATTTAATTTCTCGTAGTGTGAGTTGGGTAGATCCCAATGCTAAGTTTAATAAGTATCGTGGGGCTTTGGAATATCGTAGAGGAGAGGTAGATGAAAAAATGTATATTGTAAATGATCTTTTGATAGAAGATTATGTTAAAGGCATGGCTGAGATGAGTAGTGGGGCGCCTATAGAATTTGTAAAAGCAAATTTAGTAGCTGCCCGCAATTATGTTTTTGTGGCAAAGAATAAATATCCATTTTTTGATGTGTTGGGGAATACTTATGATCAGCTTTATCTTGGGTTTGAAGCTGAAGCTGCTCTGCCAAATGTAGTATCTGCAGCCGCTGCTACTAGAGGCGTTTTTGTTACTTATAATAATGAAGTGGTGACTACCCCGTATTTTGGAAATAGTAATGGTAAAACTAAAAATTATTCTAGTGTATGGGGAGGTTCTGCAAAACCGTGGTTAGTTTCTGTAGTGGCAAATTATGATAGTGGGCGCAGTCAACTTGGGCATGGCGTTGGTATGAGTCAGCGTGATGCAGCTTTGCGCGCAGATAAAGAGGGGGCAAATTTTGTAGAATTATTAAAATATTATTATACTGGAGTTAAAGTAGAAAAATTATTTAATTAAGCCAATATGAAGAAAGGTTATAATCCAGATTTTATTCATCATGCCGATCCAGGCAAGACATCTCTAATCAAAGAGCTGGTGTTTGGTATGGAAGACGGTATGGTTTCTACCCTTGGGGCGGTGACTGGTATTGCTACTGCCACTGGTAGTTATTTTATGGTAGCTCTATCTGGATTGGTCGTGATTGCTGTGGAATCTATTTCTATGGGGGTTGGTTCTTATTTATCAAATAAGTCTGAACAGGACATGAATAAGCGCAAGGTTTTTGAAGAAAAAAGTGAATTGAAACAATTTCCTAAAGAAGAGAGAGATGAATTGCGTGATATTTATCTTGCTGATGGTTGGCCAAAAGATTTATCCGAAACAATGGCTGATGTTGCTTCCAAAGATAAAAAATTATTTTTAAAAGAAATGATCTATCATGAGTTGGAATTGGGTGGTTCCAAAAATGGTGCTCATCCTTTCAAAAAAGGTGTGGTGATGTTTTTCTCATATGTTATTGGTGGAGCTGTGCCGTTGATACCATATTTACTTATAGAAAATATTTATTTAGCTATTCCAATTTCTGTTGGTGTTACCTTGCTTGGGTTATTTTTACTTGGTGTAGGTACAACAAAGTTTTCCAAACGTAAATGGTGGAAGGCTGGTTTGGAAATGCTTGGTCTGGCAAGTTTAGCAGCTCTTATTGGTTGTGGGGTTGGTCAAGTTGTTGATTATATGTGGTTGAAGTAATATTTTGTTTACAAAAGGTCATTTATAAAAATAAAGACGCACCTTGGTGCGTCTTTATTTTTGTTTGGGTTATCTTATATTTTTTTAAATCTCCAAATGCTTCTGCCAACATGTTGTTTTGGCCGGTGGTATAGAAGTGATTCGCCATCTCCAAAAGGTAAAATTTCAAATCCTATTTTTTCTATTGCTTCTAAACAGTTTATTGTTACCCAGCCATCTTGGTGTTTAAATTGTGGAATAACAAAAACAATGACCCCGTCTTTTTTTAATAGTTTATAAAAAGCTTTGAAGCTTTTAATGTATAATTGAGCTAATTCGTCTGCTTGATTTTCTAAAGTAATTTTATTTTCATTACCTCGCAGTGGTTTGCCCAGGTAAGGCTCACTTATAATTGCATTGATAGAATTTGTTTTTAGTTCTTTATCCAATTTAACAGCGTCTGATTCTATAAGCTGGTAATCTTTGGGTTTTAATTTATAATTTTGGGTAATCCATTTTATATTTTTTTCAGTGTCGTCAATTGCTTTTTTACTTATGTCACTGCCAATTAGATTGTTATAACCCATAACCAGGGCTTCTGTTAGAATGGTCCCAGAGCCACAAAATGGGTCTAATATGGTCGCTTTGGGGTTAATCTGGGCCAGATTAACCATTATCTTGGCAAGCTTGGGAGGGAGCATTCCAGAGAAATCATCAATACCGGGTCTATCATAATCACGTTTGCCCATTTCTTCAAAAGATTGCAAAGCGAGTGTGACAAAAATTTCGTTATTTACAATAGTAAAGTCTCCTTGTTTTTCTATTAAATTGTTATGTAAGATTGTGGCAGCATTTTTTGGCTCTACATAACGTACTGATCTACCGATAGCTTTCAGTTCTTTTTTGATAGATAGACCTAATTTTTTATCAGCTACAGAAAAGTGAATTTTGCCTTCCGTATTTTTGTCCAAAAAGCTAACAATCGTTTCTATATTGTCGCCAGTTTGTTTTATATTTTTAGCTATTTTTATTGTGCCACCCAGTTGACTCATTAGAATTTCAATATTGATATCTTCGGGTAGTTCGATTAAAGAATAACTTTTGTTATCCTTTTTTTTTATTTCAAAATTTGAATCTTTGTACGAAAAAAGAATTGCCCCAAGTTCGGCAATTGAAATATGTGGCTGGTGTCCTAGTTCGAATAAGTATTTCATAAATTAAGATTCAGTTACTTGGGGGACAGTGGAATTTATATTATTAAAAGGGTCCCTCTCTATTGGAGTGGAAATAAGACTATTTTTTTCTTGCCACTTTTTTTCTACTGTTTCATATTTATCAAAATTAATAATCTCTGTAGAGGGATCATTTTTTAAAAGCAATATGGACTCTGCTTGTTCTATGGTGTTAAAAATATTTTTTTGAATAAATAAAGCACTAAGGCCAAGGCTAATGATAATGAAAGCGATAAAAATATAGTTTATAATTCGTAAAATAATAAACTGTTTGTATTCAGGTGATTGGTAGATTTGTTTTTTTTCTTTTTTATGTAGCATCGACATATATAATACCTTCAAAACGTAAAGTTATTTTACCTTTTTCATCTTCTTTTGTACCACGGCGTTTTTCCCAGCTTAGATTATCAATTATAATATAATAAGGAAGCTCTTCTAAACTTTTTAGATAAGTAATATGGTCTTCAAAATAACCATTGTTAAGGAATGAAAATTTATAAAATTGAGGTAGGGCATAATCTGTTGCATTGTAGTTTTTATTATTTGTGGCGTCAACAAATTCTAGGTCAGGGTTTTGTTCAATATTGTTTTGTTGGGCAATATTTTCTAACTCTGTAATTATCCTAAGTTCATTTCCGGGTTTTAGAGTAATACTTTCTAATTTTTCTGTAGCTAATTTTATAGCGTCTAATTCTTGGATAGAACGTTTTAGTTTTTGAGTTTTGTCGTAGCGCTTTTCCAATTCGTTTTGGATAGTGTAGATATCAGACTTTAGTAAAGTAATTTTATACATGGCTGGTAAAACAATAAAAGCACTAATAATTAGACCGACAAAAGTGATAATTATTATATATAGTAGCAATCTTTTGCGTAATGGTATTTGCATATTATTTCAAAACTGGTCTTATGTCAAATTGAACATTTTCTTTTTCAGTTAATTGTTCTGGTGGTATGTCAATTTTTTCTATCCAGTCAATTTTTTCTAAAAGTCGTTGTAAGTTTAATAGATCATTACGTGTTTTGGCAGTTCCAGATAAATTTAAACTTTTATTTTGATAATTAAAAGAAAATTTATTTATCAATATTCCATCTGGTATAGCAGAGGACAACTCGGTAATTAGTGGTGTCCAAAGAGTGTATTCTTGTTGAATTTTGTCTGTTTTTATCAGTCTTAAATTTACTTGTTTTATTTCTTGGTTTACCTCTCCATATTGATTACTAACAGAGACAATATGTCCAGCCACTGCATTGAAATGATTTTGGAGTACCCATTGACCACCCAAAAGAGCTATACCAATAATACTAAGAGCAATTAAAATTAATTCTAGTATTCCTTTAATAAATTGAAAATTCACCATTCTTTTTAGATGTTGTTTTTTTTGTGGTGATAATAAATTTAGTCGGTGAGGAATCATATTGCGTCGTGAGTAAAAAATGGATTATCTGCAGCTCGTAGGGCTAGGCCAATAGCAGTAGAATAACCTAAAGCCTCTTCGTCTGTCATGGGAATAGCTTTTTTTGTCGATAGGTTTTCCCAAGGGTGTCCAGGTCGGGTTATTATTTTTAATTTACTCGATAATATTTTGTCTAACTTTTTTAAATTTGAACCACCACCACACATGGTAATTCTAGTAATTTTGTTAGCTTCTGGAAAATGGGAATAATAAAATTTGATTGCATCTTCGATATATTTTACCAACTCGTCAACAGTTTTGGAGGTTATGTTCCAAGCTTTATTCTCTTTTTTATTATAGTTTAAGCCTTGTTTGATTTTTAATTCTTCTGCCTCTTCTCTTGATATATGGAGAGATTGGGAAAGGGCCGTAGAAATAATTTCTCCTGAAAAAGGTAGTGTAGTACTAAATTGAATAATATCATGGTCATAAACTACAAAACTAGAACGGGCCGCCCCCAAATCTAGTAGAGCTCTAGCTTCGTTTTCATATTCTTTGCTAGCGGTAATCATAGAGCGAGCAATAGCAAGAGCTTCTACCTCTAGTGTGATAACCCCTAGTCCCAAGCTTTCTAATAAATAAGTATAGCTATCAGCAATTGTTTTTGGTACGGCACCAATTAATACTCTTAGTTTGTCTCCGTCATTTGGCATAACCTGCCATTCTATGTAGTAGCTACCATCATCATCATATGGAATATGTTTTTTAGCAATCTCTTTTATGTCATCTTCAAATAGTTCTTCTTCTGGATTTTTAATTTCTATTAATTTTATAAAACTTTGTGTTTCTGGAAGTGAAGCAATGACCCAAAGACCCTGAATAGGTTTTTTTGTTTTTGTACCTTTTAACAAGTGGCTAATTCTTCTGCGCACTTCTTCTGGTTTTTGAATTTCTCCGTTTACAATAAGGCCCGGTGGAAGATCTACGGTCCTGTAGTTTACAAGTTTATAAGTTGGCTGTTTTTTGAAAAAAGAGACATTCCTAAGTTGGACTAACTTGATAGACAAGTCGCCAATATCTAGACCAAAGGCATTGGGAAATGGATTACTAAACATTTTATTAAAGGCTTACAAAGCTTACAATGCAGTAAAGGCTTAAAAGGTTTTTGCCTTGTTAGCCTTGTGGACCTTTATGACCTTGCAAGCTTTGTTTATATTATAACAAAAAAACTCCCTTTTGGGGAGTGGGTAGTTTTTTTTGATTAGTTTAAGGAGAAAAGGAATATTTCACATAACGTTCAAGTATATGAGAAGTTTTGGAAACTCCATTGCAAATCAAATGATTTCCAAAATTTGGGAGAGTCTGAAAGAACGAACCTCATATACTTTGTTATACGTTGTCGAATTTAAATTTTTTACAAAATATTGGAGCTATTTTTTTATTCGTAATCTAAAAGTTTTAATATTCGTTTAAAGGACTGTTTTCTAGTAACGAGATGATAACTATGCTTGTCTTTTTTCTTCTCAATGATAAGTTCGCTTGGTTCAGGTAACATACAATGGTGCACACCACCGATCCCAGAAATATTTGCTTGGTACGCTCCACAGCCAAAAAAACCAACATATAATTCCTCACTTATTTTAGGTAGAATTATATGTTTTTGATTTTGAGATCCGTGATATACATCATCAGAATCACAGGTTATTCCAGCAAGCCATACTTTTTCTATTGGGCGATCATACCCATTGAGAGGGAGAAGTAGAAAATCTTGACCAAGAGCCCAGGCGTCTGGGAGCATAGTCATAATACTGCCGTCTATAATATACCAGTTTTCTTGTCTGCCTTTAATTTCTTTTTCATATTCAATCTTAAAGAAATTTGATGCGTAATCGGCGACTGTGTATCGCCCATATTCTGTTACAATATCTGGCTCCTTTATACCGGAGTTTGTACATATTTTTTTGAATTCTTTGACAAGATCAAAAATGAATTTTTTATAATCAAAATGGAATTCTAAATTATATTGTGTTGGCAATCCACCTCCGATATTAAAGTATTGTAAACTGGGGTATTTCTTCTTGAGTTTACAGTATTCTTTTAGAGCTTGCATTAATGTCAGTTTAAAAAGTTTAGGATCTTCTATTTGAGAACCAACCATAACATGCAACATTTTTAAATCAAAGTTTTTTATTCTTGATATTTTTGTCGCTGTTGAATCAAGGCTATTTTGATAGTAGCCAAATCTGTTGTATATTTGTTCAAACGTCTTTTTTTTGTTAGAAGCGAGGTCTATCTTTAGTCTAATTCCAACTTTCATTTTTTTTCTTGTATCTTTCAAAAGTTCTATATCCTTATCATTTTCAATCACAGGAATCACATTTTCGTGTTTTTCTCTAATTTGTTTTATTATGTCAGCATAACCTTGCAATTTAAAACCATTAAATATGATGAGTTGAGTTTTTTTTATTTTCCCTTTCTTTTTTAAGTAAAGTGCAAGGCGTGCATCATATTCAGATGTTGTTTCAAGAGCACAACCTTTGCCTAATATTTTGCTGATTGTTTCTTCATAATAGTTTGTCTTTGAGGCATATGCATAAGTGTATGATCCTTTGTATTGGTATTTTTTTAGGGCAGCATTAAAAAAATCAATGATAGTGTCAACACGTTCATCGATCATGGAGGGATAAATTATTTCTAGAGGTGTTTTATATTTTTTTACAACAGAAAGCAAATCAATATCTTTATAAAAAAGACGATTCTTACGTACAGATAAATAGCTGTTTATAATTCCATTTCTAAAATGATATTTATTTTCGAGATATTGTAGGTAATTCATGTATTTTAGGGTTTATAGATTTTTGGTAATTTACGTGAAAAAAAATTCTGCTTTTCGTTAAAATTCATATATTTACGAAATTCCTCAACATGTTCCCAAATGAGATCGGCATAGAGGATTTCGGATTTTCCGGGAATAGCTTCGGCTAATATAACCGACGGACCACAAATGGAGCTATGCCCAATAGTTCTTGGGTGAAGAGGATCTGCTTTTACCCAAAAAGTTCCTGTTTCATAGGCACGGATGAGGCCAAGCGAACCATGCATTCTTACTGTCTGACGCGCCTTGGGTGCAGTTGATTCAACCAAATAGGTTGGCACTAAGAAAATTTGAGCGCCTTCTTTTGCAAGCTTTTTTGAATATTCGGGAAAAAAAGTATCATAACAGGTAATAGTAGCCAGATTGCCTAGCTCAGTTTTAATGACTCTATTGCTTTTACCAGGAGTTACATACTTTCTTTCTGATGGCCATAGAAAAACTTTATCGTACTTATAGATGACCTTACCTTTTCTATTGATTAGGTAATTGCGATTATACATTTTACTATTTTCAGTAACATAAGAGGTGACAAGTGCCCAAATTTTATATTTTGCACAAGCATCAAAGATGCGTTTAAAATAAGGCTCTAACTTCTTTTCAGTTGGAGGTTTTACTTCAAGTACGGAATACAGACAGGTTTCGGGAAAGCAAATTATATCAGCCTTGTTTTCACTTGCTTTTTTAATGCCATCTACAATAAGTTGTGTATGTTTTTCAACATCTGCCTCGTCGGCAATTTCCATTTGATAAGCTGCAGCACGCACTTCCTTTGAAAGTTTTTTCATAAGCTTTGAGTTAGTTAAAATATATTAAGTATTTTACCACTTTTTGGTTCTATAAAAAATAGCTCCAATATTTTGTAAAAAATAAAAAATTTAAATTCGATTGCGTATAACGTGGTGCGGATGATCCAACGTGTTCTGAACAAAACCCGAAGGAGTTTTGTGAAGGACATGTTGGATATCCGCTGTTGTGTGATGTAATAATATTTTTTAAATTTTTTTCGCAATAAATATATTTTTAGTAATTTGGCAATTTAGGGAGAGATCTTATTGGCATCTTTACATTATCAACCGGGGTATCATTTTTTGTTGTTGAAGCTTCTTCGTAAGGGTAATCACATGCTTCGCCTCCTTCTAGATTGAGAGCGATACACCTCACGTTTGCCCCATACAGATCTGTTTCCAGTAATGGTACACTATCATCGGAAAGTTTTTGCCAGATATCCTGAACTAACCGTTGACTTCTTGCTTTACTGTCATCGTTTTCATTTGATCCTCCAAAGAGCCTAGCTTGAAAACTGCTTGGATTAAGACCTGCGTCTCTAATTTTATCAAAAACTATTGAAGTACCAGATGCTGCATTATTTGTTATTGCAAAATGTGCAATGATCCCTATTTTGCTTTCTGGATGCCAAAGAGTTAGTGCCACACATGCCCCAAGCGGCTCAGTTTTTAAGTATTTTAGACCTTCAGGCTCAAATTTACCAGAGCCATAATGCAAGAACTTTACATCAGCAACCCCATCCATATCTGACAAGTCGACCATAGCTCTTGGTTCGTTGGCTGTGATTTCGTTACCATCTTCGTCAAGAACCTTTCTCCCTTCTGGATAGACACCTTCTTCAATTTTAAGATCAATGCTCTTCCTATCTGGCCGAAATTTCATATCTCCACGAGATCTAGATTCGTCAATCATAGTGTTAAAAAAAATTTAAAAAATATTATTATTTCAGCTAATGTGGTGCGGATGATCCGACGTGTTCTGAACAAAACCCGAAGGAGTTTTGTGAAGGACATGTTGGATATCCGCTGTTATGCGATGGCCGTCAGAGCGAAGCGAAGACAGGTCTGAGCAGAACAGCGGAGGTATCCGCACCACATTATTCGAAGGCCGCGAGCGAAGCGAAGACGGCTTTCGAATAACGTATCGGCATATCTGAAGTTGCGTAGCAATTTGGGTGGAGGCTTTTGTAAAAAGCCGTAACCAGATATGCCGTGTTAGCTGATGTATTCCTTTTCTTTTTTCCGACAGCAGTCGGAATTGTTTTAAAAAATTTTAAAATTTCTTTTTCCGTTTTGGATTTTGGGCAGAGGGGTCAGGGGTGAATGCCCAAAATCCAAAACTCCTTATTTTTTTCTTCTCAAACAAACAGGCAAAAAGGAAGGGGTTTAAGGGGAGGGAATTTTTGCCTGTTTGTTTTCTTTCACTAATTTACTCATTTTTATTTTTGGAGCTATTCCTAATTCAAAACATTTTCTTGCCCACGATTCTATTTTTTGTTTTAGAATTACAGAGTTAATTTCAGATATTTTTGTAGGTAAATTTTTGTTTTGTATCACTAACCAAATGCAGTAATTTTTAAAATCAGTATCTATCTTTTTTATGTTTGCTTTTTTGCCGATTAGTTCTAATGTATTATTTGCTTGATCACAAACATAACCTAGTTTTTGAGCAGTTCCAAATTTTACAGCATAAACAGTTTCGCCTTTTTTTGAATCCCATGCCTCAATAAGCGTTCCAGTTTTAACTTTAATGATTGAAAAGTTTTTATCGGTGTTTACATACCCGTGTTTTTTTAAATTTTCATTAAAATCATCTTCTTTGCCCGTAATTTCAAGCAACTCATTTTCTACTTCTTCCAGATCAATACTATCTATATATTCGTTTAATTGATCCATGTAGTCTTCATTAAATTTCATCCATTTTCCTTGTGTCAGAAGAACATTTTGATCATCTATTATGTAGTCGACAGACTCTTTTACGGTTTTTGAAAATGGTTTTGCGTCCTCTTTCGCAATATGTACTCTAATACTTAGGACTTGTTCTTTTGATATGGAATGCGTAGAAATAAAAGAATTTAATTTATCGATTGAAAGTTCTTCAAATTCTTCTGAAACATAATTATCTAAAGAAAATTTATATTTTTCTTGCCCCGAGAAAATAAAATCAATTCCTATAAGTTCGTGACTGCTTGATGTAAAATCCGTGCTATCTTTTGAAGCGATGATTTCCTCTACTAATTTTTTTTCGTATCCTTCTGTTGTTGGGGAAGTATCAAGAATTACGGTTCTTGGTAGTTTAAATAATTCGGGAGAATTATAGACTTTGATTATTGACTCTAGAAATTCTGGTAGTGTCTCTTTTTCAATTAGTGGATTCAATAACGCGGAAGATCCAAATTTTCCAGACTTACCAAAAATTAATATCGAATCTTTAGAAATGGATGACTGTAAATAATCAATGGATTCTCCGCTTTCAATATCCAGTTGGCTATTTTTTGTATAACTTTTTATTTCTTTTTTCTTTCTCCCTGCAAATTTTTTTGACGATTTTTGTCTAATATCTTTTTGGTTTGCAATTCTTTTGGCTATATGAATACCAAAATCATGATCGCAAAATTGTCGTAGATAAAAATGCGCTTTTCCATAGCTCAATGCAAAACAATGCTTATCATTTTCCCAGATATAGGCACAAAAAAATATTTTATTCTCAGGGTTATCCTCGGTAAAGAAGTCTTTGTATGTTGCTACCCATGGAATTTGAATCGGATCTATATCTTTAGAAAAATAAAAATCAGCTTTCCAGCTATTTTGTTCGCTGGAGTTAATATTTTTGAGCCCCAATAATTCAAATTTATCTTTTAAATCTGCGACTTTATCCTTTGGAATTTTGAATATATTGAGTTTCATATTTTTAATTTAAAGCTAGAATCTCCCAATCCGTTTCACTTTCATAAACATAATTATCCCTTTTGTTTATTTTCCAGTTTGGATATTTTTCAATTACTATTCCGCCGATTATTTCAAAATTGTATTTTGATTGATTTTTCTTAATCCACTTTTGAAGAGCATTGTTTTTATCCGCAGTTTCTTTGCTTTTTGCTGTAATATCATTCTTTGGATCTAGCAAAAAGATTTTATCTTTTGTTTTGACTATAAAATCTGGATAGAAAAGTCTACTTTTCTTTTCTTGCGTGTCAAAATATTCAATAGCAAAGGTATTTCTTCCGCTATCATCTTGTTTGTGCCACCAAATAATATTTTTTTGCGATTCTAAAAACTTAATAAATTTTTCTTCATTTTCTTTTCCTAAATATTGTTTGCGATTATAAAATTCTTCATAAACATTTTTTGCTATTCCGTCTATTTTTTCAAAATCTTCGGTAAAACTCGCTTCTTTTTCTGGCAATTCCAGATCAAAGATGTCTTTTTCCTCTTTTTCTCTAATTTCTATTTCGTATTTTTTTCTAAATTCCTTCAGGGCTTTGCTTATTGCGGTTTTTAGTTCGCTGGATTCTTTCAGTAGTTCGTTAACCACTATCGGATAATAAACTGATCTATCCAGCCCTAATCTCGTATTAAACCAAACATTAACTGCCGACTTTAGTTGCCCCCACGATCTGGAGGGATTATATTTTGCCTCTTCGTCTCCTTGCTTTTTTAATTCCTCAAAACAAAGTAGATTATAAAGTCTTTCTACATCTAATTGTGAAAAGTGATAATCAAAATTTTTGCCCTTTTCTTTGATTTCATGGACAAAATTATCAAAACTTTCAATCTCTGCGTTGACGACAATTTGATTATTTACACTTGTTGTTGAAAGGTCAAAATGTGATTTTATAGACTTGGAATTTTCTGTAACGAATTGTAATTTCGTACTAAATACTTCATCCATTGTTTGCAAGAAAAATTTTTGCCAAAGTGGTGGGGGTGTTAGTGTGTTAAAATCTGTTCTTTGATGATAAGTCGTTTCAAGTGTAATTCTTTCAATATTTTTTTTGAGTTTTGTGTAATAAATCGGGGGCTTATTTGCATTTTCCACTTCTTTAATATCTCTAATGTGGCTTTTATTGTAGTTGGTGTAGATGTATGCTTTGTTTAGCTCTTCTTTTTCGTAATGATGAGCTTCTGGCATTCTTTTGATCCTACCTATAATTTGAGTATGAAATGTTGGGCTGGTAATTTCTCTAAACATCACAAGGATTTCGGCTCTTGGACAATCCCACCCAGTTGCTGGAGCAACTTTAAAAATCAAAAAATTTATTTTGTCATTATTATCTGTAATGTATTTTAATTTATCCTCATCTTTGTTTCCAGATAGCCAAATTGCGATCTCGTTTTCTTTAACGCCTTTTTGTTTTAGGTATGATAGAACAAGATCTTTTAAATTTGCCTGCACTTCTTCTTTTTCTTTATAATCGCTTGGCAATTGGATTAAAACAAGCGGATTGATATCAAGGTCTAACTCTTTGTAATGATTTTTCAATTCTAACCTTTTGTTGTAAGCAAGCTCGAGCATTATTTCATCTTCGGAGAGTTGCTTGTTTCCAAGTTTTTTAATATCTTCTTCAGTTTGGATAATAATTTTTTCTTTAATTAGTCCGCTTGCGATAACGTCACTTTCCATGGCCTCAACAAATCCTGCTTTTTTCTGTGATACATCACTAATATTTGGCAGGTCTTTCGGCGTAGCTGTGACTTTCAAAATAATTCTTGGATCAATAAGATCAACTACTTCATTGGCAAGATGAGTATCGGTTTCTGTGTGGGCTTCGTCAATAATCAAAATTATATCTCTTTCGCTCCTTGTCTTTTTTATGAAATCATCGAAAACTGCATCACCGCCATACCCCACACCACCACTTTTTCTTAATTTTTTTGATTCCTTATCTGTTCCTTTAATTTTTGACCAGTTGATGAAGAAAATATTATTTTTATATAGTTTACCCTCGCTCAAATTGTTTACGTCCTTCAAATTCATATCAGTACCCTCATTGAAATAGCCATACAATTTATTTTTAGATTGCATGTAGGATTCATCTCCACCAAAAGAAACCCAGATATACGCCTTGTCTTCGTGAAATTGATAATTATCATCAAGGCAACGCAAAAACTCCGCCATCATGATTGTTTTTCCTGCACCTGTAGGTGCCTTAAAAACTAACGGAATTCTGTATTTGCCAGTTTTCCATAATTCTAAAAAAGTATTGCTAAGTTGGTCTATTGCCGTTGTTTGAAAATCTTTTAATTGCATAATATTATTTGTCTTTTAGCGTCTGGTTGATTTCTTTATAGATATCAATAATTGGCTCTGGGATATCCTCAACAACTATATTTTTGCCAAGATATTTAAAAAGTTTTTTATCCAAGACACCATAGGAGAAAACATACAAAACTGTTTTTTCTTTCCCAATTTTTTTTACTAGTTCTTCAAATTTATCTGTATTTTCTCTGAAATAAATTGCTGTTTTTCTCTTTTTGTTTTTGCTTTCAAAAATTTGGTACCATTTACAAGCTTCCACCTCTTTAAAAGTATTGTCTTTTACTGCAATCATTTGACCCGCTTTTTCAGTTAGCTCATTTCTTTGTCTATCGGTTATGTTATCAATTCTATCAACAGGAATTAGATCAGTTTTAAAATATTGTAAATTACCACCCAGACCATCTTTAATTCCATCTATATTTTTGACTCCTGTGATTCTGATTATGTTGTCATCTAAAATCTTTTCAATTTCATCAAACTTATTTTTATTTTCTTCAATTATTTCGTTAACTGTATTTAAAATTTTATCAATATTTTTGAATTGAGCAAAGGTTAATCTTTTCTCATAAATTAAAGACTTAACCTTACCTTTGTAATTATAGCCATTCATAATTTTATCTAGCCTGGGATAGGTAATATCAGTGCAGATGTTACCTTCATTATTTGTGCACAAGATAAATTTTCTATTCCCACCATCCTGTTTGTTTAGTTCTAAAACAGCCTGTGCTGTTGTGCCTGACCCAGCAAAAAAATCCAAGATAATTGCGTCATCATCACAATCTGCCATTATTAGAAGATCATAGATCAATTCAACTGGTTTCGCATAATTAAATACTGACATTGATGTGCCAAATATTTCTTTTAAAACTTCACCCCCTTTGGCATTTATATAATGATCTTTAAATAAAGTAGTAAATTGCTTAACCTTGCTTGAATTGTCTCTTATTTTCTCATAAACGATATATGTGCCATCCTTTCTTTTCTCAAATATTGCATCGCCATTTTCAACTTTTTTTAACATATTCTTTTTTCCTAATCGCCATCGACCCTCACTCCCGTCGTTTCTTATAGGAAAAACCTCTTCACCATTTGGACCAGGAATTGGAAACCACATAGTAGGTGAATCTTCGCGTCTAGAACTAGCACCCCATTTATTATATTCTCTTCCTTTTGCATATTTCCCATATGAATCTTCCAAATTTAATTCTATGCCATCTTGCTGATACCCAGAAAATTTTAAATTACACTTATTTTTTGCATAAATTAAAATATAGTCATGACATTCTCTAAGATGGTTTGATTTACTGCCACCCTTAATAGCTTCTCGTGTAATTTGTGCAATAAAATTATTTTCAAAAAAAATTTGATTACATAATTGCTTTAAATCAGCCACTTCATTATCATCTATGCTTATAAAAATCACTCCGTCGTCTTTTAAAAGATTTTTTGCCAGTGCTAATCTTTTTTCCATCATATTTAGCCACATTGCGTGCCTGTACGAATTATTTTCATCAATAAAGCTGTCATTATATTTCCATTCTTCTTTCTTACCCGTATTGTAAGGTGGGTCAATATAAATAGCATCAATTTTTTCTCTATGTGTGTAATTTAAAACCGTTAAGGCGTGATAATTATCACCTTCAATCAAAATATTATCGTCACTTGCATCGATATTTATTTCCTTTAGTCTTTTTAATGTAGGTAAATTTTTTTCGCAGTCCAAAACAACCTGCTCAGGTTCCTTTTCTCTATCCCAAACAAGACCATATTTTTTGGAATCTAATTCTGCCTCTTGTTTTTCAACTAGTTTTAGTAGCTCGTCTTTTGATAGTTTGTTATAGTCTTTGTTTATCATAGTTCAATATTCCATTAAGTAATTGTATTGTATCGCATTTCCCCTTATAAATAAATCGTTTTCGTAGCGGAGCGGAGAAAACACCTTATTACCCCTCTTTAATTAATGAAAAAGAAATTTGAAAATTTTTTAAAACAATTGGGCGATAGCCCAAAAAAGAAAAGGAATATTTCAGCTAACTACCTTTATACCAACTCTTGGTATAAAAGGCTTAGTTATGCTATTATTTTTGGTAATAATGGGTTATAGGACCGGGGTCTATAGATTGAATCAATCTTATCAAAAAATACTTAATCCATCAAATACTCAAATACCTTCCGATGTGAATCGGAACCACACTGCGGTGTGGCATATTATTCTTCATTTAAAATATATTCGTAGACCCATACTCGTCCGTTGTACAATTCCCACCAATTGTCTGCTTCTAGTTTGGCAGCGTCTCGGATTTCTGCGGCTGGGGCCCAGTAGTTTGTATGTATAAAATAAGCTTTTTTAACGCCTGCAAATTTCATAGCTTCTACCATCCACTCTTTTTTAGGTTTTTCATATACCATTTTTCTAAAATATTGGTATAGCGGGCCTCCAGTTGGGATAGAGTAGAAGTATTGTTCTCCGGCTGGAGTATCTAGGTAATGTTCAAAGCCAAACTCACGCAAAGCAGCCACACCAACTACTTGGTTTGTAAGCACTATATAGTCTTTTTTGTTTTCGTTTCTCTTATTGATAGCTTGTACAGCTCCAATATCGGCTGCCCTCACATTGTATCCAGTATAAAGGGAGATGTTGTCACGGGCAGGATAGGTAAAAAACCAGGAGATTAAAAGTAATCCAGAAAAGAAAATAGCAGCTAAAAATTGTTTGGCTGGTTGTTTTTTTATATAGACAAAAAATTGTCGTAGGGCCAAGACGAAAAAGGGGAGCATTAGTATCAAACTTAAATCTAGTAGTCGCATGCCATACAATTTTTGGTCGTAAGAAATTACGTCTTTAAAATGTATAGAAGTTATAATAAAAAAAGCTGAAATGATTAGTCCAAGTGAAGTAGATAAAAAGAATCCTGTTATTTTTTCTTTATGTTTTTTAATTGCTACTATTATTCCCAAGATCAAAATTAAAATCATTAGGGGTTTTAGAACATCACGATAATAGTATAGTAATTTTAGAGCTGCTGGGCCACGTTCTATAATAATATAATGCGGACGTTTAAAAATTGTTAAGAAGCTGTCTATATTAGAAAAAGTATTTTGTAATACTAGGGATCCTTTGTTTACGATAGAATTGGCTAACAGGGCCAAAGGCACCACACTGGCAAGAATTATAGTGTAGATTGGATAAAATATTTTTTTAAATTTAGTTGCCTTGTTAAATACTAACGAACCTAGATAGATAACTAAAATTGGTAAACCTATCATAGGGTGGATAGTGCATGTAGCTAGAGACAATAAAATACCAAGTAAATGGGTTTTTTTATCACCATGTTTATTTTCATACCAAATCCAGGTCCCAATGATAAAAGCTAGAAGTAAGGTTAAATTATTTGGAGTGGTAACAGTAAAAAAACTTAGGGGAATAAGAGGTAGAAGTGCTAGGGCAGGAAAGATTTTGTATTTATAATCTCTGCGAGACAAAGCAAAATAAATAGATAGGGGAATCGTGAGAATTGCGCCAAGGGGGACTAGTATTTTATCTAAAGTAAAAATGTCTAATTTAGTAATAAAATGTTGCATTATTATTAGCATGTATTGCCCAATGTAGTATGGTTGTTTTGGCAGAATAGAACCATGCTCTACAATCCAATTTTCTGTAGCCTGGTGAATGTGTGGATCAAAACCAAAACCATATTTAAAAACTATCAAAACTATGCTCAAGATTAAGCCAGTGTGAGTAGTAATTATTAGTAGGTTGCTAGCAATGTTTTTTGATTTTTGTAAAACCCAAAGCAAAATTAAACTTGTAACAAAAAAAGTAATAAAGAAGTTTTGTCCAAATAGTGTCCAGGGAGAAATGAGAGTATCGGAATAAACTTTAGAAAATAGTTTTGAAAACATTACTAGTTGTCCTGCGAGAACTACAAAGACCCAGAGCTTGGTAGAGAGGTAAGATTTTATATGTGAGTATGATTCCAAATCTATAGTATCCTCAACATCAGAAAAAGGATCTTCTTCGGGTATTTTTTGGAAAGAAATAAGTAAGGGAATAAATATTAGGGCAAAACTAACAACATTTTTGTCTATTTTGTAAAACCAATAAATTCCCGATAAAAGTATTGTAAATAGAGCACTAATTCCTAATGTTCCCCAAAATATTTGCCAAATACGCTTTTCTTTGGACAAAATAAAACTACCTAGGTGATAACCAAAGAAAAATAGGTAAATTAAGTAAAAACCAGTACACCAAATAGTGTCTGTCAATTTCCAAAGAGCCCCAAGAGCCAAGGTTGAAATAATAGCACCAAAGATGGTATACTTACCTCTGTAAAGCAATAAATTCATATTGCTTATATTTTAACATAAATATGGGTAGAATCAAATCTTTTGTACTGGAGCACGATGGATTGTTTAAATACCAAAAAGCTAAAGTGGTACATCTCCATGATATTTTTTTGTCTAAGACATTTTTAAAATTAATACCAGCCAGTGTTACTCCCAATCAGGTTACATTTTTTAGGGTGTTGGCTACTCCGGTTGTTTTTTTAATTATTCTGTATGGTAATTATACTGTTGGTATAGCTTTGTTTGTTTTTGCTGCTTTTACAGATGCGGTGGATGGTGCTATGGCTAGGACACAAAATAAGATTACTAAATTTGGTATGTTGTTTGATCCTTTGGCGGACAAGTTTCTAATTGGTTCGATGATTCTTATCTTGGTATTTCAAAATTTTAATGTTTGGTTGGGTATAGCTATTTTAGGGTTAGAAATTATTTTTATTGTTTTATCGGCCTTAACTTTGAGAAAGAGTAAATTCAAAACAGAATTAATGGCTAATCTGTGGGGTAAAATAAAAATGATACTGCAGGTTTTGGCTGTGTGTGTTACTTTACTAGCTCTGGCTTTTAATATTCCTTATCTGTTCACAATAGCGGCTGGGGTGTTTGGATTAGCCATTGGTTTTGCACTTATAAGTTTGTTTACTCACGGTATATAGATAATATGAATTTTTTAAAGAAACAATTTAACATAATCATAATAATATTTACCCTGATTTTGTTATTTTTAAATATTACAGATTGGAAGATTGGTTTTTTGGGTTGGTTTTTGTTTATTGTCTATTTATTATCTTTGGGAAAGTGGTGGCAAGAGATTTTACGTAGAGTATTTAGTATGAATAGGAAAACCTGGATGACCAGGCTATTCTCTTGGTTTATAGTTTTTAGTTTGCTAGGATTTTTGGCTTCAATTGACATTGTATTTTATAAGTTAACAAATTTTTTAATTTGGATCGTGTATGTTGACGTGGCAGTTTTAACAGGATTAATCTATGTTTGGTTGTATAAAAAACGTGCGCATAGTAAAGAGGCTAAAGAAAGTGCAAGTAACAAAAATTTAATTTTGTTTAGTAATAGTATATTTTTATTAATTACCTATCTGGTTGTTTGGTCCGCAGGTTTTATTTTGCTTCTAAGGTCAAAAAGTTCTGATGCACTTATGTCACCTTGGCAAGGAATAAGTGAATATTATTTGCCCGTATTTTTCGTTCTGACCATTTTGTCTGGTCTTTTTTTGTTTAGTAAATATAAAAGCAAGGTAATATTGTTTGTTTTTGTCTTACAGTCTTTGCTATTGCATTCATATTTGCCTTTGTCACACGAGATGCCTTGGGGAGGGGATGTTTGGCGTCATGTGGCTGTGGAAAGGCAAATTCAGGCAGAAGAATCAATTTTGCCAGTATTGATAGGGCCTGAGGCAGAATGGGAAGAAGTGATAAAAATGGATTTCCCAAAAGTATTTTTGGCCCCACAAAAATATTCTTACGGTCATTTATGGGGAACTAGTGTCTTACTTGCCGAAACCCTGCAGGTAGATCTAATTTCAATCAATCGTTGGCTTCTACCAATTGTCTGGAGTTTGGTAATGCCGTTTGTTTTGTTTAGAATTGGTTATTTACTTTTTGGAAGCAAGAGGAAAGGTTTGTGGTTGGTTTGGTTGTCATTTTTGCCGTTTCCTTTCCAAGCACTAGGTGCTTTTACTTTACCCGTTAGTTTTGGTTATATGTTTTTTCTATTCTCTCTAATGTTGTGGCTGCAATATTTACGTGATGGGAATAAATATCAAAAATATTTAGTTGTGTTCTTTAGTATTTTAATGTTGTTTGGCTATTCATTAGCTTTTATTTTAATTTGGTTGGTGATTTTAATAAGTTGGGTTTTAAATAAGATTTTGGGTGAAAAATTTTATATTGCTCGGGACAAAGTAGGAAAGTTTGTTTGGCAAGCACTTTTGTTTGGTTCACTTACCTTTGTTTTTCCTATAATAGAACTCGTGTCTGGTATTAGCTATGTACCTTATAAGATAGAGTGGTGGAATAATCTAAAACAGCTGCTAGGACAATTTACTGGTTGGTTTTATGCCAGCACTATTAGACCCCATGATATCTTAAGTGGAAATATTTTATTTAATCATACGCCAGACTATGCCTATGTTGCTAGTATTTTTAATACTTGGCGTTGGTGGTTAATTCCGTTTGTTATTTTAATTTGGAGCTTGGTCAAGTTTGGTTTTTTCAAAGCTCTGAAAGATAATCTAACTTGGAAAGTAATGCTTGGGTTGGTTTATACTGTTTTTGGAGGCTATATAATTGGTTGGTTTATTTTATCAGGAGATAGATTACTAACCAGAAGAATGGATCTTATGTTAGCTTTTTTGATTATTGTATTTTTATCATTTACTTTGCAAACTATTTTACAAAAGTTAAAATTAAAAAAGATTTATTTAAAATTGATTGTATTATTTTTTGTAATTATATTTTCGTGGTTTACAACTTTTACCTATGCTTCTGGTCCAGATATAAAAGTAATCTCAACTTCAGAATACGAAACAGCAAATTATGTTTGGAATCAATCTGCAGAAGGGTGTATTCTAGCTGATTCTTGGATTTTATTACCTTTGGAAGCTGAATCTGCAGGTAAAATAATAGGTGGGGGTTTTCCAATAGATTATCAGTTTGGTCAAAAAGAAAGAGTAGAATTATTAGAAAAGTTTACCAATAACCCAGAACTAGAAGATTTAGATAGAATGAAAAAATTAACAAATGCTAAGACTTGTTGGTTTGTTCAAAAAAGCCGTCTGTTTACAGAAGAAAATATAGAAAAAATTAGTGAATTTATGGGCACAGAACCAGAATTGGTAGATGGTTTTTTTGTTTGGGATGAAGGGTTGAAAAAAGAGAGTAACTAATGTAGAATACTACAGACTTAACTTTAATGAATATGGAAGATTGTATTTTTTGTAAAATTATAAAAGGAGAAATTCCTAACCATACTGTTTATGAAGATGAACGAGCATTGGCTTTTTTGGATATATATCCTCATGCCAAGGGGCACACAGTAGTCATTCCTAAAAAACATGTAGAAACATATTTTGATTTGGATGATGAACAAGTGAAAAATTTTTCTTTGGGAGTGAGAAATACGATGAAGAAAGTTCAGGAAGTCTTACAGTCAGATGGATTTAATGTTGGTTGGAATCAAAATGAAGTTGCGGGACAAGTTGTTCCACATTTGCATATGCACATCATTCCTCGTTACAAAGGTGACGGTGGTGGTAGTATTCATTCTATAATAAAAAATCCAGGTGATTTGTCTGTAGAAGATGTATTCAAATTATTTTAAAGTATGGCTAATAAGCACCCAAAAAAATTATCAGAAGAAACAATACATCAAAACCCTTGGTGGACGTACAAGCATGACACGTTTGAAAAACCACAAGGGGGAACAGGAGATTATTATTATGGTGAAACTCAGGGCATGGTGATGATAATACCAGTAATGCCGGATGGACGCTTGGTTCTTACTTTGCAACATAGATATTTAGAAGAGAAACAGAGTATAGAATTCCCTGGTGGTGGAATATTAGAAGGAATGGAACCTCTTGAGGCAGCAAAAAAAGAATTACAAGAAGAAACCGGTTGGATTGCAGATGATTATGTAAGATTGGGTGTAATACAAGGGTCAAATGGATTATTTAAAGATAAGGGGTATATATATTTAGCCTATACTATAGAGCAAAAAGAACAGAATCTAGATGAATTAGAAGATATAGAAGTTTTGTATCGCAGACCAGATGAAGTGGATGAAATGGTTAGAAAAAATGAAATTTGGTGTGGACAGACTTTGGCAGCATGGGCTTTGGTACATCATCATTTTTTACATAAAGAGGACGCTTTATGAAAAATGAATTTATTACAAAATATAATTTTAATAAAGACACGAGTAAAGCTGGTAGAATTTTGGAGTCTGTAAAAGTAGGAAAAATTTATATTTCACGTGTAGTAATGAAACCGGGAGTAATTACTGGAAATTATTATCATAAGGAAACCAGTTCCATGTATATGGTAGAAGCTGGTAAAGTAAAGTTTAAGTTTGTTCATATAAATACAGATGAAACAAAGGAAATGGAATTGAAGGTAGGGGGTAGTTTGGTAAATATGCCACCTTATGTGGCTATAGCTAGTAAAAATTGTGGAACAGAGAAAGCAGTGGTAATAGTATTTTCTAATAAGCCTTTGCGTTCTGGAGATGATTATCCTTTTGAAATTTTAAAGAAATAAATTATGAAATTACTTATCACAGGTGGTGCCGGCTTTATTGGTTCTAATTTTATACATTATTGGTTAAAAAAATATCCAGAAGATGAGATTTTAAATTTTGATTTGTTAACTTATGCTGGTAATCTTGAAAATTTAAAAGATTTGGAAAACAATCAAAACTATAAATTTGTAAAAGGAGATATTTGTGATAGTAATTTAGTATCTAGTTTAGTAAAAGATGTTGATTTGGTTGTGCACTTTGCAGCCGAGAGTCACGTAGACAGATCAATTTTAGATCCGAGTGCTTTTGTTAGAACCAACGTGCTGGGGACACAAGTTTTGCTTGATGCTGTAAAAGAATATGATAAAAGATTTCATCATATTTCAACTGACGAAGTTTTTGGTCATCTAGGACCAGATGATCCATCCTTCAATGAGGAAACTCCTTATGCCCCACGAAGTCCGTATTCTGCTGCCAAAGCTGCCTCAGATCATTTGGTGCGTGCATATCATATTACTTATGGTATAAAAGCTACGATTTCAAATTGTTCAAATAACTATGGTCCATATATGTTTCCGGAAAAATTAATTCCACTTTTTATTTCCAATTTAAAAGAAGGTAAAAAGCTTCCTGTTTATGGAGATGGTATGCAAGTCCGAGATTGGATTCATGTAGATGATCACAATCGTGGTGTAGATTTTATTATACAAAAAGGTAAAATTGGACAGACTTATTGTCTGGGTGGAAAAGATAGTGAAGTTCCAAACATTGAGATTACAAAAAAAATAATTAAATTAATGGGTAAAGATGAGAGTTCTATAGAATATGTAAAAGATAGGCCAGGTCATGATAGGCGTTATTCAATAGATTATTCCAAAGCAAAAACAGAATTGGGATGGGAGCCAGTTATTGATTTTGAAACTGGTCTAAAAAGTATGGTAGATTGGTATCTTGAGAATTGGGATTGGGTAGAGAGATGTAAGAGTGGAGAATATCAGACTTACTATGATGAGCAGTATGGTAAGTAGTATTTAAGAAACAAAAAACAAGAAACAAACAAATTTCAATTAATCAAATTACAAATACATTAAAAATTGGGAATTGGAATTTGGTTATTGTTTGTATCTTGTCTCTTGTGTCTTAATTATAGAAAATATGCGTATTTTAATTATAGGTGGAGGTTATGTTGGTCATAGATGTAATGATGCGTGGTCAGATTCTGTTATTTCTACAGATAGAATTAATTCCAAAGAAGATGTCTTGAAATTGCTTGATGAACACACACCAGATGCGGTTCTTAATGCTGCTGGAGTTCGTGGTAAACCAAATGTAGATTGGTGTGAAGATCATCAGCTAGAGACAATTTTGGGAAATACAAAATTACCAATTATAATTGCCGAAGCTTGTCAAGAAAAAAATATTTATTTATTACATATTGGTTCTGGTTGTATTTTTTATGGAGATTCTCCACACGAGGATAAAAAATGGCGTGAGAGTGATATGGGAAATCCAACTGAGGTAACTTATTCTAGAACAAAGTGGGCGGCAGATTTAGTTTTATCAACTTTACCAAACGTGGGTATAGGAAGAATTAGGATGCCAATTGATTATATTCCATCTGCAAATAATATGATTGATAAACTATCAACTTTCCCAAAAGTTATTGATGTGGAAAATAGTGTGACAATTGTTGATGATATGCTTTCTGTTTTTCATCAGTTAATGGAAAAGAAATCTTCTGGAATTTTTCATGTTACTAATCCTGGCACATTAAAGCATAGAGAGATTTTAGATCTCTATGAAGAACTTGTTGATCCAAAACATACTAATGAGTGGATTGACAATGACGATCTTGTTGAGCAAGGCTTGGCTACCAAGGGTAGGTCTAATAATTTTTTAGCTTCAGAAAATTTGGCAAAAGTTGGTATTGAAATGCGTGAAGTTCATGAAGCTATGCGTGATGTAATGGAAAAATATGCCAAAGCTAAAAAAGAAGGGGAGTCTAGTAATAAAATTTTAACTTGCTAGTTTATGAGAAGAGAAGGAATTAACCAAACAGAAGGTGTTGATTTGGGTAGAAGGAATTTTTTAAAAAAAGCTGTGTTAGGGGCTGTGGTTTTGTCTGGTTGTGACAGGGTTGTTGAGGGTGTGGGAGATGCCATAAGTCGATTCCCAGATATAGACGGTTTGAAAAGTAGGAGAAATAAAGATTTAGATATTGTTCCAGATGAAGAAATTAAAGACAATAATCCAGTAGTAGAAGAAGATGTTGAACAAGAAAATATAGATACAGATTATACCGGATCTATGCGAGCGGAATTTTTGCAGCGTATAGGTAATTTACCTGGAGAATTGAGAAGAGACATCTCCAAAGAGTGGGGAAGAATATCTTTGAAGGAAACCAATAGTATGTATGACAGAAGATTTAATCATGGAAATGATGCTGACGTTTACAAGACCTTTGACCATTTAGTGGAAGATGAAAAATTTGCTGAAAGATTGTTTTCTGCTTGTGAAAAAGCATCTGAGAAATATGGTATACCCCTTGATATAGTTTTAGGTATTGTAGGTACGGAAAGTGAAGCAAATCAGTTTGCGGCTTCTGCCTCTGATCCTAGTGCTAGAGGGGTATTACAATTATTACCTCGTACAGCAGAAAAAGGAATGGGATTAAAAATTGACAAAGGTTATGGGTCTATGAGAATGGGGGAATTTCTTGGTAATGTCTTAAAAGATGGTGTTGATGTTAGTAGTGGTACAGCCGGAGAGATAAAAGTTTTTTTAAAAGAACTAAAGGAAAAAATAAAAATTAAAAAGAGTAAATACGAAGACCAGGATGTAGAAGATGATGAGATTGTAGATAGGCTTGATGATTATGACAGAAAAGAAGTGGCTAAATTTTTTGAAAGTATTGATATGGATGACAGAGTAAAAATTGAAGAAGGATTTGCTAAAAAAGACCAGCGGTTTGATTTGGAAAAGTGTGTTGATGCTGGTGTTGGTTATTTGGCAAAATTGAGAAAAAAATATGGGGATTTAGGATTGTCTCTAATAGCTTATTCTGGTGGGGAAACAAAAATGCGTCATAGAATTTGTCGAAAAGATATGGACATAAAGTGTGAAAATTCTAAATATAGAATGGAAGGGGGTAAATTTTACAGAACTTTTACTGACAAGGGTGGTGATGTATATAGGAAGAAAGTAAGAGAGGGGCGTATCAATGCTGTTACCTACTATTCAAAAGAATTTTATTTTTTTGGAGAAGAGCATTCTGCTCAGTATCCTTTTTATGTAGAAGAAATAGGTCAACAGTTAATGAGCCTTAGAGATACTGGGAGATTTATTCCAATCGCTGATAGGGTTGCTTTTAGAGAACAAGATAAAGATGAATTAGAGAGAGGTAATAATAATTCGAGAATAGCAAAAAAATAATATGGAAATGGATCATCGTCCTTGGGGTTGGTACAAAGTTTTACTTGATACTCCTGACTACAAAGTAAAGGAAATTTTGGTTAAACCAAACAGTAGATTGAGCTACCAATTTCATCACAAACGTAGTGAACATTGGTATATTGTACAGGGTGAAGCTACTGTTACTTTAGATGATAAAAATATTGTAATAAAAAAAGGTGAATATATAGACATTCCTGCCCTGAGTAAGCATCGTATTGCTAACAATAGTAAGGAAGATGTAATTTTTATAGAAACTCAAACAGGAGAATATTTTGGTGAAGATGATATAGTTAGAGTAGAGGATGATTATGGTAGGTCTAATAACACTGATTTAAACTGATTAATAAAGATTACACTGAAAATATGTATAAAGAAAGTCAATTGACACAAGTTATCATCGGGATTGCGATTAATATACATAATAAATTAGGTCCTGGGTTTAAAGAAGAAATATACCATCAAGCGATGATAAATGATTTAATTAAGGAAGGCTTGAAAATAGAAAGTGAATATGAGTTTGATCTTGTGTATGATGATAAATTGATAGGAATTTTCAGAGTTGATTTAATTGTGGCTGATAAAGTAATCGTTGAATTAAAAGCCGTTTCCGGAGAAGTGTCCAAAATTTTTCAGACCCAAACAGTTTCGTATTTGAAAGCCAGTCGTTTGGAAGTTGGTTTATTAATAAATTTTGGTAATCCGAGTTTAGAAATAAAGCGTTTTGGAAATTACAAAAGTTATAAAAAATCAGTATAATCAATAATAATCAGTATAATCAGTGTATGGATCTATCGATAATTACAGTTACATGGAACGCAAAAGATAATATTGTCGAGCAAATAGACTCGGTTTTTAAAGGTTGTAAAGATATAACATGTGAGGAAATCATTTCGGATAATGGTTCTACAGATAATACAGTAGAACTTGTTAAAGAAAAATTTCCTCAAACAAAAATAATTGAAAATAAAAAAAATTTAGGTTTTGGTGCTGCCAATAACAAAGGATTAGAACTTGCACAAGGTGAATTTATTTTATTTTTAAACCCAGATATGCGAGTAGAAGAGGGAAGTCTTGATAAAATGGTAGTTTGGATGAGAGAACATAAAGATGTGGGAATTGCTAGTCCAAAATTAGTAGATAAAAACGGTGATTTTTGTAGTGATGCTTCTCCCCGTAGGTTTCCAAAAGTTTGTGAGCAGCTATTATTAATTTTGAAATTACATCACATTTTTCCAAAAGTTTTGGATTCATATTTGATGAAAGATTTTGATGAAAACAAAGAACAGGAAGTTGATAGTGTGCGTGGATCTTTCATGTTGGTAAGAAGAGAATTAATAGAGGAATTGGGTTGGGGATTTGATCCTAGATATTTTTTCTGGTTTGAGGACGTGGATACTTGTAGAGAATGTATTAAGACTGGTTATAAGGTGATGTATACACCAATAATTACCTGCGTAGATTATGTCGGGCAAAGTTTCAAGAAGAGAAAAACATTTTGGAAACAAAAGAACTTTACTCGTAGTATGCTAACATACTTTAAAAAGTGGGATCCTTGGTATAAATGGATTTGGATTGCTATTTTTAGACCCGTAGGATTATTATTGGCTTGGATCAATGACTTAATAAGAAAGTAGTATGAAATTAACTGTTCATCTAGTTGTGTGGAATGGAAGTAAATATATTCCTTATCTTTTTGATTCTCTAAAAAAACAAAATTTTGAGGATTGGAAGCTAGTTATTCTAGATAATAGCTCTACAGATGATACAGTTGAAAAAATTAAAAAAGAGATTATAGATTTTCCAGTCGAAGTTGAATTTATAGAAGGTAAAGAAAATCTTGGTTTTGCTGGTGGACATAATTTTTTATATAAAAAATTAGATTCTGATTATTTTTTGTTATTAAATCAAGATATGTTTTTGGAGAGTGATTGTTTGGAAAAGATGATAAAGTTTATGGATGAAAATAAAGAAGTGGCGGCGGTTAGCCCAAGATTGATGCGTTGGGATTTTGATAATAAAGAATTCACAAATAAAATAGATACTCTTGGTCTGAAAGTTTTGCGAAATAGAAGGGTAATAGAAAAGTATACCGGAAAAGATTGGGATGATAAAAAATCTAAGTTAGAATTATCGCATCATACACTAGATGAAGCTATGGAAGTTTTTGGTGTATCAGGGGCGTTACCAATGCTCAGAAAAAGTGTGATAGACAAAGTTGGGTTGTTTGATGACCTTTATCACCTGTACAAAGAAGATGTGGATTTGGCTTATCGTTTGCGGATTGCGGGCTATAAGGCTTTTGTATTACTTGATACTGTGGCTTATCATGATAGGTCAGCTGAGGGTTTAGAGAAAAAAGGGGACAGTGTTGCTTTAAAAAATAAAGAAAAACAAAGTGAATGGGTTAGGTATCATTCTTATAAAAATCATCTAATGACGCTTTATAAAAATGAATATTGGCAAAACTGTATCCTTGACCTTTTATGGATTTTATGGTATGAATTAAAGAAGTTTGGCTATTTTTTATTGTTTGATAGGAACGTTTTGAAGGGTTTGGGAGAGATTTGGAAAAACAGGAAAGATTTGAAAGCCAAAAAGAAAAGAGTAAAAGAGATGAGAAAAATTAGTTGGAGAGAATTAAGAGTTTGGTTTAAATAGCTATATGTTAATATACGAAACAGAAAATTTTATTGTAGAATCTCATGAAAAACCATTTGTCTCTCGAACTGAAGGTGGTCATATTAGAATTAAGATAAAAGATGAGTCAATAATCGAGAGAACTCAACTTTCTCCATCTCAAGCTATAGAGTATATACGTCTAACTATGGTAGTTGGTAAAGCAATGGAGGAAATTATGAATAGACATGGTATTCCAGTTATAAAAGTAAATTATCAGGATATGGGCAATTGGGCTACGAAAAAAGGAAATCAGTCTTACTTACATTGTCATGTTATGGGCCGTGCAAAAAATGCAAAAAAACAGCCATGGCCAGAGGCGGTTTATTTACCAGATAGAGGAACTGGTTTTTATGATGATTTTGAACCATTAGATGAAGAAGATGTAAAAATGATTAGAGAAGAAATAGAAAAAATCTTTACAGAAGAAAAATATCAAGATAAGAATTGGCATTTATAATCTGTGAAATCAGTTAGAATCAACGTAATCAATGCTATGAAAGACATAAATATAGTTATCGTAAATTATAAAATGAAGGACGACATTGCTAAGTGTCTTGTTTCATTATATAGGGATATAGAAAATTCAGGCCTAGATGTCGGGATTGTTGTGGTCGATAATAAGTCAGAGGATAATATAGATAAATTTTTACAAGAAAAATATCCAGAAATAAAAATAATAATGCAAGATACTAATCCTGGTTTTGGTAAAGCACAAAATGCTGGAATAAAAGCTATAGAAGCAAAATATTATTTTGCCTTAAATCCTGATACAGAATTTCCAGAAGGACAGAGTGTGATTAAAAAGATGTATGATTATATGGAAGATCACCCCAAGATTGGTATGGTTGGTCCCAAGATTCTTTATCCAGATGGTTCTTTGCAATATTCTTGTTGGCGTTTCCCAAAAAGTTTACAACCTCTTTATCAGCGTACTAAATTGGGACAAACCAAAAGAGGTCAAAAAAAGGTTGATTATCATCACATGAAAGATTTTACACATGATGAAACAAGGCCAGTGGATGCTATTATGGGTTCTGCTATGTTTGCTAGAAAAGAAGCTTTGGACGAGGTTGGTTTATTTGATGAGAGATTTTGGATGTATTATGAGGATATTGACTGGTGTTTGCGTATGTGGGAGGCTGGTTGGCCAGTATACTATCTTCATGATATAGTAATAATGCATGCACATGGTAGGGGGTCTGCAAAAGTACCTGGGGTTGTAAAAGCATTGGTAAAAAATAAATTAGCACGTGTTCATTTATCCAGTTGGTTAAAGTTTATGTGGAAGTGGCGGAAAAAAAGTAAATATTACAAAATAAATAAATAAATATGGAGGTAAAATCAAAAATAGCAATTATCTACCTATCATTTCATTGTGAACCATATATAGACGATGTGATTTCTGGTCTCAAAAGATTAACCTATCCTCGGGGATTGGTAGAGTTTATCGTTGTTGATAATCCACATCCAGAACATGGTAGCTCTGTTCGTTATCTAGAAGAGAATGTAATGCCTCTGTCTGGAACTCTTATCCCTCATACGACCATACTTGCACAAAAAGAAAATCTTGGTTTTGCGGGAGGAAATAATGAAGGAATTAAATGGGCTTTGGAAAATGGATTTGATTATGTTTTTTTCTTGAATAATGATGCTTTTGTGGCTGCTAATTGCTTAGAGCCTTTGGTAGAAGCTATGGAAAATGATAAGACTATTGGTGTAGCTCAGTCACTGTTGTTATTGCACCCAGAAACAGATTTAGTAAATAGTACTGGTAATTCTTTTCAATATCTAGGTTTTGGTTTTTGTAGTGATTATAGAAAAAAATATAAAGAATTAAATCTACCAGCAGTAAGTGATATTGGTTATGCTAGTGGGGCAGCAGTACTTATGAGAGCAGATTTATTAAAAGAATTTGGTCTGTGGGATGAAGATTTCTTTTTGTATCACGAGGATTTAGAATACTCATTTCGTTTGCGAGTAGCAGGCTATAGGTCTGTATTAGTAAAAGATTCTATTGTATATCATAAATATCAATTTAGTCGTAGTATTACCAAATTTTATTGGATGGAGAGAAATAGATATGGAGTGATGCTAATGTTTTTTAGAATTCCAACTTTAATCATTTTATTGCCAATTGCTTTTGCTTTGGAAGTTGGTCTATGGATTTTTTCCATAAAAGGTGGTTGGGTGAAAGAAAGAGTAAAAGTGTATAAATATTGGATGAAACTAAGCAGTTGGAAATTGTGGCTTAAAAAACGTAAAAATATACAAAAGATTAGAAAAATTAGAGATAGGGATTTATTTAACCTATCTCTTTCTGGTATTTATTTTCAGGAAAAAAAGTTTGAAAGTCCTTTGTTAAAGTATTTTGGCAATCCATTGATGAAAGTTTATTATTGGGTTGTTGTGAAAGGTCTAATTCATTGGTAATATGAAAATTAAAAAAGCAATTTTAACTGGTGGTGGGCATGCAACTAGGTTGCGTCCTATCACATCATTAATGAATAAGCATCTTATCCCGTTGGCTAATAAGCAGATGATTTTTCATGCTATAGAATGCAAGCGTA
>FLOH01001180.1_pt1 | contig 42400 bp, 42 predicted proteins | sample 756751 | NCBI WGS metagenome assembly FLOH01 (sample SAMEA4026879, study PRJEB14308) | marine metagenome | biome: coastal water; material: water | depth 74 m
AACGCGGGCATGTGGCGCATGACCCCGGCGATGAAGGACTGCGCGATGACGCTGACCCCGCTCGGATGGGCCGGGTCGTGGGTCACGTTGCGACCTTCATCGTCGACCAGGCTGAAGTGGACATGGCTGCCGTTGCCCACGCCGTCAGGATGAGGCTTGGGGCTGAAGCTCGCGCGCATCCCCCGCCGCCGAGCCGCCTCCCGAATGACCTCGCGCGTGAGGACGGCCCGGTCACCCGCCACGACGCCGAGACCCGGCGCGACGGTGACCTCGTACTGACCCACGCCATACTCCGGCTCAACAGTCTCCGGCTCCAGACCGGCCTCCCGCAGCGACCGGGCGATGTCCGCCGCGAGGGGAGCGATCGCGCGCATGGCCTCGACGGTGAAGGCGGGCGCAGGTGCCAGAGTGTCCCCGGTAATCAGGAACTCGTGTTCGAAGGCCGCCATGAACTGGAGACCGGTCTCGGCATGCAGGTCCTCGAGAGCCCTCGTGAAGAAGCCTCGCGTTGAGCAGTCCCATTCATCGCCGTCCTGGGTGCGCGCATGGCACAGGTACAGATGAAAGGCAGGCGCGTCCGGCCAGATGTCGACCCGTGTCTCGGTCTCGGGGATGGGCACCTGCCGCACCTCAAGCATCGGACCCCAAGGGTTGGGGGCGATGTCCGAGAAGGGCGTCATGGCCTGACCGGCGACTGCCCATCCCAGACCGTGCGCCATCCGGCTGGGCAACTGGTCCGCGGGAACTCCCCGGCAACGAGTGATGCCCACGTAGTCACTCCAGGCCAGCAGGGCCACGTCACCGGCGTTCATGGCGTTCCTCTCGCTGGTGCGGTCAGCAGCGCAGCATGCGCGGCGCCGGGTAGAAACCCTGATCTAATCTTCGTTTCGTCTTTGGTGTCAAGGGTGATCTCTGTAATGTGTGTTTCATGTCTGCGCTCGTCGCTGATCGCATCAGGTCCTCACTCGCGAGCCTGCCCCGGGCAGAGCGACGCGTGGCCCACGAGCTCCTGAGCGCCTATCCCGTCGCGGGGCTCGAGACGGTCGCGCGGCTGGCTGCCCGCGCGCAGGTCAGCGGACCGACGGTGATCAGACTGGTGAGCCGTCTAGGCTACGACGGCTACCCGGAGTTCCAGGATGCCCTGCTTCTGGAGATCGAGGAGCGAACGGCATCTCCGCTCCTGCAGTTCGACCGACTCTCAGCGACCGAGGACGATGCGGTCGCACGGACACAGACCACGGTGACCTCGGCCCTCGAGACCTCCCTGCGCGAGCTTGATCGTGAGAGCTTCAGCCTCGCGATGGACCTGCTCACCGACACGAAGCGCCGAGTCGTGACCGCTGGTGGGCGATTCAGCGGCCTGAGCGCACACGTCCTGGCACTCCACATGCAACTGCTGCGACCCAGTGTCATGTTCCTTCCCCATGAGACGTGGGTGTCCTACCTGATGGATGCCCGACGCGGCGACGTCGCAGTGATCTTCGACGTGCGCAGATACCAGCGCAGCACGATCGAGTTCGGCCGCACGTGCGCTCAGCGCGGCGTCAGCGTCATCCTCGTCACCGATCCGTGGATGAGTCCGTTGGCCCTGGAGGCCACGGCCCTGTTGCAGGTGTCCGTCGACTCGGCCAGCCCCTTTGACTCGCAGGTGCCTGCCCTTGCCCTGGTCGAGGCCATGGTGGCCAGCGCCGTCGAACGGCTCGGCGAGGAGGCCGTGGCCCGACTGTCCGACTATGACAGCCTGTGGGATCAGCAGGGGTTCTCCACAGTTCCAGCTTCGGGGGATGCATGAAGGCCCTACGCGACCACGTCGATCAGGTGACGCTCGTCGACCATCACTGCCATGGGATCACTCTCGACCCGCTGTCGCGCGGCGACCTTGAGCTGCTCATCACCGAGAGCGGTGTGCTTCACCACCGTTCTCACTTCGACACCCCGACCGGTCTCGCAGTGCGAGCGGAATGTGCGCCGCTGCTCGACCTTCCTCGGCACTGCTCAGCCGAGGAGTACACCGCACGTCGGACAGAGCTTGGCCCACGCGAAGTGGCGCAGCGGCTGCTGCAGGCCACCGGCATCGGCGCCTACCTGGTGGACACGGGCTACCACGGCACGGAGATCTGCACACCGGCCGAACTCGGTGCCCTGGCCGATGCACCGGCACTCGACGTGGCCCGACTTGAGGTGCTTGCCGAAGCCATCGCCCCCGAGGTCGATGCGCATGATCTGCCACGCGCCCTGCGGGAGGCCGTGGAGAGCGCCACGCGGAGCAGTGTCGGGTTCAAGTCGATCATCGCCTACCGGAACGGCCTGGACTTCGATCCGACCCGCCCCTCGGCGCGCGAGGTCGTTGGAGCCGCCGATGCCTGGTACGAACACGCCGATCGCACCGGCTCGTGGCGCCTCGACGATCCAGTGATCATGCGCTATCTCCTGTACTGCGCCGTCGACACGGCGCGGCCAATCCAGTTCCACGTCGGCTTCGGTGACTCCGACGCCGTGCAGCATCGCTGCAACCCCTCCCACCTGACAGAGTTCATCGCCACCATCGAGCCCTCGGGAAGTCGGATCCTGCTCCTGCACTGCTATCCCTTCATCCGCGAGGCCGGGATCCTGTGCCACGTCTTTCCGCACGTGTGGATGGATGTCGGACTGACACTGAACTATCTGGGTCCGTCCGCTGGGACGGCCATGCGTGAGTCGCTGGAGATCGCGCCGTTCGGCAAGCAACTCTTCTCGTCGGATGCCTTCGGCCTGCCCGAGCTGTTCCTCACCGGCGCCGTGCTCTGGCGACGCACCCTGGCCCATGTCCTCGATGGCTGGCTCGAGCGTGACCTCGTGAGCGTCACCGATGCCCAGCGCTATGTCGACTGGATGGCCCACGGCAACGCCGCTCACGTCTACGGACTCGCGGAGGGCTCACGATGACACCTGCCCGCACTTCCCTCACTCCCAGCGCCACGGACCTGATGGTCCTCCTCGAGGACGCGATACCGGGGGCAGTCGAACTCCGCCATCGCATCCACGCCGATCCTCGCGTGAGCGGTGAGGAGACGGACACGGTGTCCCTCCTCGTGGAGCATCTCGGCGAGCAGGGGCTCCATCGTGACTCCGGGGCGCTCCTCGTGCGCATCGGTGACGAGGGGCGTCCCGCGGTGGCCGTCCGTGCTGAGCTGGACGCCCTGCCGATCGATGAGGACACCGCTGCGCCATGGCGCAGCCGCAACGGGGCCATGCATGCCTGCGGCCACGACGTCCATATGGCAGCACTCGTTGCCGTGGCACATACCCTGCGAAGGGCTCGCGCCGACACGCCCCTCGTAGCTGTCTTCCAGCCACGGGAGGAGACGTCGCCAAGCGGTGCGCTGGACATCGTCGGTTCGGGCATCCTCGTCGAACAGCAGGTTCAGGCGATGGTGGGTGTCCATGTCCAGCCGCTTCTGCCCGCCGGAGTGGTCTCGGCGCTTCCCGAGACGGTCAATGCGGCTGCTGACGAGTTCCACATCACTGTGCAAGGAACCCCCGGTCACGGCGCCTATCCTCACCGCGCCAGCGACCCCATCGTCGCAGCGGCCCACGTGATCCAAGGACTCCAGTACCTGGTCTCCCGTCAGGTGGATCCCATGGAGCCGGCAGTGATCACCGTCGGCTCCATCCGAGGAGGAACTGCTCCCAATGCGATCCCTGCAGACGTCCGGCTCAGCGGCACGCTGCGCACGTACACGCCTGCGACTCGTGAGCGCCTCGCCGAGGCAATCAGGAGTGCCGCCGCGGCGATCGCCGGCACGCATGGGTGTTCGGCACAGGTCGACATCAGGCTCGGCGAGCCCCCGCTCACCAACCATCCCCGCCTGACAGCAGCGATCGCCGACGAGCTCGGCCTGCACGGCTTCGATAACAGTGGGAGCCTGCGGTCCTGCGGTGCCGACGACTTCGCCCACTACAGCGATCAGATGGCCGCAACGATGGTCTTCTACGGCGTCGGCTCGGGTGCACCTGACGACCCGAGCCTGCACGCCCCGCAGTTCCTGCCGGCGGATGAGCACGTCGGCGGGGTCGCTCGCGCCATGCTCGCGTCCTACATCGCAGCGGCGCGGGTCATCGCCCCTCGGGCGTCACCGACTGCCTGATCCGCTGGGTCAGGTCGCGCGGGGAAAGTCGAGCTCATCGAGCTCACGGTGCATCAGCCTTGCCGTGAGCCGCTCCGCCACCATTGCCGTGGGCCAGTGAGTATTGGCTGCCGGCACATCCGGCATGACCGAGGCATCAATGACATGGACCCCGGACCTGCCGATCAGGGCACCATTCACGTCGACCACAGCGGCTGGATCGCCTTTCTGGCCCATCCGACACGTGCCGCAGGCATGGAAGTAGTCCCCGAGCGTGCGCCTGATCCAGTCGTCGAGAACAGAGTCGTCATCGAGGTCGTCGATGCTGGTGCCGATCTCGTCCACGATGATTCGCTCCACGATCTCCACGAAACCCGGGCCCTGCAGCAGGGTGGCCATGAGGCGCACGGCCTCGCGCATCGCCACGCGGTCGCCGGACCCCGTGAGCATCTGGAGGTCGATTATGGGGTGACCGGTCGGGTCGTCCGGATTGAGTGTCACGCGACCCTCCGACCGGACCGTCATGACCGCAGCCATCACGAGCCCATCCGTGCGGCCGCCATCCATCGAGCCGTGCATGGGCAGCAGGTGGATGTCGTCAGAGGCGACGGACGACGACGTGCGCAGCACCACGTTGATGCACGGCACGCTCAAGTCATTGGGCACGAATTCGTCTTTCAACGTCACGTAGAGGCTGGCCGCTGCATGGTCGCGGAGGTTGCGGCCCAGTGCAGGGTTGTCGATCTCCGAACGCATCAGGATCGCTGCGGACTCGAAGGTGCCCGCGCTCACGATGACGTGGTCAGCCGGGATCACCTCTCCGCCCACGAGCCGAACACCACGAGCCCTCTCCCCCTCCCACAGGATCCGGTCGACCCACGAGTCCGGCCTCACAGTCACGTTGGAGCGATCGCGCGCAGAGTCCAGCCAGCCCTCCGCGCTCGAGAAGCGCATGGTCGGGGATGCACTGAGGTAGAGCGCCCCTACGCCTGCATCAGGCGTGTACGTGTCGACGTCGTCAGGAAGTCCGACGGACCGAGCTGCGGTCATGAGGGCGCGATCCATCGGAGTGAACCACTCCTCGGGGCACTGGGTGACAGCCACCTTCATCGCCTCGAACCACGGCTCGACATCGGCCCATGACCAGCCCTCGCAACCGAGGTCGTTCGCCCAACGGTCGTAGTCGGTCGGCACCCCAGGGAGACAGAGCATCGCGTTGACCGCACCGGATCCCCCGACGCCCCGTCCACGCACGTACTGGCGACGAGGGTCACCCTCCTGACGAGTGGCCTGGATATCGGGCCAGAAGGCCTGAGTCTCACCGAGGGCCGCGATCCAGTTCAGAGACGTGACACCCTGCTCACGGTTCGCCGTGTGCCGATCCGGGCCCCCCTCCAACAGCAGGACCTCGTTGCCCGGCTCCTCGCTCAGGCGCGCGGCAACGATGCAGCCCGCGGTCCCGGCTCCGACGACGACGTAGCGCACGGTGCTTCAGCCCAGCTTCTGCGTCGATCCCGCGTCGAGAGGCAGCTTGATGCTGGTGACGTAGCGAGACTCGTCCGACGCGAGGTAGACGACTGCATGGCTGACATCGATCGGGTCCAGGGCGGCGACGTCAAGCATGTGGAAGGGCCGCAGCTCCGCCTCCATCTCGGCCACTCCCGGGTCATCCATGTCAGGACGAAACACCTTGTACACCGGCTCGTTCAGGATCATCGGTGAGTAGACCGTGCTCGGATGCAGGGTGTTGACACGGATGTTGTGCGGGGCAAGTTCTGCGGCAAGCGCGCGCATCATTCCGACGATTCCAGCCTTGCTGGCCGCGTAGGCCACGCAGTTGGACTGGCCGCGGGTGGCGATCTGTGAGGCGGTCATCATGATCGAGCCCCCCTTGCCGCGATCGACCATGCTGGGCAGCGCCGCACGGACGGTGTTCCACGTGCCGTTGAGGTTGATGTCGATGACGGTGTACCAGTCATCCCACGACAGCTCTGCCGCCGCTCCCCACGTGAATACTCCGGCGTTGGCAACCACCACATCGATGAAGCCGAACGCGTCGATGCCCGCGTCGACAACGGCCTGCATGGCCGCAGGGTCACGGACATCCGCTTCGACCGTGATGATCTCGCCGCCCACCTCGCGCACAAGCCGAGCGGTCTCTTCGAGCTCGCCTGACGTCGCCACCGGATACTCGACGCCGACGAGCATCCCGGCGCTGATGTCGGAAGCAATGACTCTTGCGCCCTCCTTGGCAAGCTCAATCGCGTGAGATCGTCCCTGTCCGCGGGCTGCTCCCGTGACAAGGGCCACCTTTCCCGACACTCTGCCCATTCCAGCCTCCTAGGTGAGAGATTCCCGACGTCTTGCCATGAAGTTGGTGGATGTCAAGCGATGGCCTTGAAGGCCCGATGAGCCACCTCGATCGTCAGATCGATGTCGTCGTCCGACGTCGCCGCGCAGAGGCGCCTGTCTCCGTTCGGGAAGGCAGGCTGGATGACACCACCCGCCACCATATGAGCGTGCCAGGCCATGTACTGCGCACCATCACTGCGGAGCGCCTCGCGGAAGTTGCGGGGGGCTGTGGGCTGGAAGTAGACCGCCCATTCCGAGCCCAGACCGACGACCGTCACTGGCACCCCGGCAGCATCGGCGGCCTCCTGAAGCCCCGTGCGGACTCGATCACCGCAGTAGTAGAGACGCTCGAACACGTCCTCGGTCTGCATGATCTCCAGTGTCTTCTTCGCGGCTGCGAGAGCATACGGAGCAGCGTTGTACGTACCGTCGATGGTTGCACGGTCCCCTGTGTAGGCGCCGAGGTACCCCATGAGCGCCTCGCTCCCCGCGACACCGGCGAGGGCGAATCCGTTCGCGACGGCCTTGCCGAAGGCGGTGAGGTCAGGTGTCACTCCGCAGATGGACTGGTACCCACCGATCGCCGAACGGAATCCCGTCTTCACCTCGTCGAAGATCAGCACGCTTCCATTGGCGGTGCACTGGTCACGCAGCATCTCCAGGAATCCGGGAGCCGCCGGAACGCATCCGAAGCTGTGGATGTACGGCTCGCAGAACAATGCTGCGATCTCGGGGCCGTGCTCGTCGAACGCCGCCTTCACCCCTACCTCGTCGTTCCACTCGACCAGGATGACGTCGGCGAGTGAGTCCGGATGCAAACCTCCGCCATTGGGCGTCTCCATCGCACTCTCCGTCGTCGAGTCGGCGCGTGCGCTACCGACCGCAACTACATCGCTCCATCCGTGGTACGAGCCGTGGAACTTGATGAGCTTGCGACGCCCCGTGGCCGCGCGTGCCAGATGAGCGGCGTGCATGGTGGCGTCCGTGCCCGACGTGCAGAAGGCGACGCGGTCCGCGCAGGGCATGACCGAGCAGATGATCTCCGCGACCTCGACCTCGCCGTACTGCGGGCCGATGCCCGTCAGGTCGCACACGGACATGGCGTCCGTCACCGCCTGGTTGACGCGCGGATCACAGTGGCCGAGGACGATAGGGCCCCACGAGAGCAAGTAGTCGACGTACCTCTTGCCTTCGCCGTCCCACAGGTGCGCGCCCTCGGCCCGAACCATGACTTGATCCCATCCCACACGATGACCCGAACTCACCCCGCGCGGAACCACTGCACGAGCCCGCTCCCAGAATGCGGCCTGGTCGATCTGCGTCGGCATTACCCACTCCTCGCGTGAGAGATCTGACAGGAACTGCGGCGGTGGAGCCCTCGGTTCGGTCGGGACCCTTCCCTATGACTCTCGGCGTAAATGTACTTACCGTTACAGGGGAAGTCCATGGATTCCTCGAAGTAACGAATGTTTCACAGCTGTCCCGGCTCGGGAAGTCCCCCGGGACAGCGAGCGGGATGCGTGGCTGCATCGGTTGCTGATCAGGCCCGTCGGCCTTGGCCCGCATTCCCGTCAGCAGCGTGCTGGGCGGTGATGATGTCATTGACGGAATGGCCGGTGACGACATCATCAAGGGTGGACCAGGAAATGACATCATCAAGGGTGGACCGGGAGATGACATTCTTGGTGGCGGATCAGGTGACGACTCTGTATTCGGTGGTGCGGGGGATGACGAGGTGAACGGCGCGACGTGCGGTACTCCTATGTCTGCAGCCACGTGACCCGACCGCTTGCGAGGCCGTAGACCCCGCTGACGATGCCGAGTTCTCCACTCGCCGTCTTCTTCGCGATGGTCGAGCTGCGTGACTGGATTTCGCGCGCTTGGTACGTGGCGTTCGCGGCAATCGCGTCATTGGTCGAAAATCCAGCTGGAAGGGCTTCAACGGGAGGGCTGATGCGCTCCACAAAGCTGTCGAGATGAGGTCCTGGAACCTCGCCGGTTTTGACGCTGCCCTCCGTCGCGATGACGGCACCGCATTCGGTATGGCCCAAGACGACGATGAGTGAGACTCCAAGAGCGTCCGCGGCGAATTCGAGGCTCCCCAAGCCGACGGACTCAACGACATTTCCTGCATTTCGAACGACGAAGATGTTGCCCGGTGCCATGTCGAAAATGAAATCCGGATCGGTCCGGGAATCTGCGCAAGTCAGGACGGCCGCGAAGGGTTGCTGTCCCTTTGCCGGTGTTGAAGCCAAAGGGGAATAGTTCTTCGCGCGATGATTGCCGTTCGCGCTCCGGGCATTCCCCCGCTCAAGGCGTCTCAAAGCCATGGCTGGCGTGACAGACGTTGTTGCGGTGGCCGAACTGCCGAGAGCCACAGATGCTCCTGCGAAGGCGGCTACAGAGGCTGACGCCAAGATAAAACTCCGTCTGGACAGGGTCACGGTGACTCCTCGAAATCGGCGAACGTGAGCGCCTGCTGGCGTCGCGCGAGAACTTCGAGGAATAAACCGCACGTGTGGGATCCGCGTCTTCTACGAAATGATCATGTGCGGTTGAGCACGTCACTGGACTAGTCGGACGCTGAGGTGGATTCCGGGGCATGAGCACTGGAGTGGGCCCAACCGGACTCGAACCGATGACATCTTCCTTGTAAGGGAAGCGCTCTAGCCAACTGAGCTATGGGCCCTCGCGGAGGTTACCGATGGTGATGACAGGTCAGCCCGCCTGCCGCAGTTACGCCTCGGGCGTGCGAGCCAGGTGACGTTCTCGCACCGCCAGGAACAGCGGAAACGTGAACGCGATGGCCGTGACGAACGAGGCGACGACATACACCCAGTACCAGCGAATCCCCAGGCGACGACCTTCGATGATGATGAAGATTGACGCGGCCGCGGCGACGATCAAGAGATCAATCGACAAGGAACTGACCGAGGGGTTCGCGAACCACGCGGCGAAGAACGTATCCCCACTGGGTTCGACGACGCTGCGAATGTTGAACCATGCGGTCCCGACCAGGCCGATAGCCGCTACCGCGAGGTAGAGCCAGAAAACCCCCGGCGGACGTGCGGGCGGTGTCGAGTCACCAGTAGTAGATGCGTTCATGTCACGCGAGTGTAGGTGGTCCCGGACCCCCATGGTGAGTCCCGCAGTGGAGGGTCACGGACGAGAATCAGCAGCCATGATCGACCCTGCCGAAACTGTGAGACCTTCGTACACTGCCCATATGGGCGCGGTCTTGGTCTTCGATGGCGACTGCGGTTTCTGCACCGCGTGCGTGGAATTCACTCGGCGGTGGATCCGACCCAAAGTCGACATTGAACCGTGGCAATTCCTCAATCTCGCGGATTATGGACTAACCGAAGAGCAGTGCGCTGAGGCGGTGCAATTCGTCACCGCCGATGGCCGGATCCACTCGGGGAGTCGAGCGGTAACCGGCATGCTGCGAACAGCCAACCGCCCGTGGCCGTGGATCGCCGCACTCGCGGACACCCGCGGAATCGCACCCATCGCCGCGTCCGTGTACCGCCTGGTTGCCCGTAACCGCTACCGACTCCCGGGATCCACACCCGCCTGCGCCGTGTCACCTCGATGAGTACCACCACCGACGACGCGAGTCGTTTCGGTGGTGTGTCGCCAGTGGCGCCCCCGGTCCCGGGGCCGTTCATGTTCGACCAGCGGTGGGAGTCGGTGTTCTTCCTGCATTGGCCGGTCGATCCATCCGATGTCGCGCCCTTCATGCCGCCGGGAGTCAGACCGGATGAGTTCGACGGTGCGACGTACGTCGCGCTTGTTCCTTTCCGGATGTCGGGGGCCGGCCTGGGGCGAGGCCACCCGATGCCGTGGTGGGGGACGTTCGTGGAGTGCAACGTGCGGCTGTACTCGGTCGATGACGAGGGTAATCACGGCGTGGTGTTCCGAAGCCTGGAAGCCTCTCGGCTCGTCACCGCGCTGGCCGCACGCTGGGGTTACCGGCTGCCTTACACGTGGGCGTGGATGAGCGTTCGCCAGCGGGGCGATCACTGGTGGTGGCGATCCGAGCGACGACGCCCGCGCGGGGGAGGGTCCATGACCCTTCAGGCCCGCGTCGGTGAGCCGGTAGAGCCGACCGATTTGGAGGTGTTCCTGACCGCGTGGTGGGGGCTGCACTCCTACGCGGCCCGCCGCACCTGGTGGACCCCCAACCAACACGCTCCGTGGCCCCTGTACGCGGCCGAGGTGCTTCACCTGGAGGAGGACCTCGTCCACCGCGCAGGGTTCGATGCGCAAGCGCAATCAATGCTGCGGCCGCTCTTCTCACCCGGCGTCTACACGACCTTTGGCCTGCCGCGCGCCCTGTGATGAGTCGATCCCTGGTGTGTTGCCGAGGGGATCACGTCATCGCGCCCAGCTCCCGTAGTTAGCCGGCGGGTGACCGGATATACGAGGGCTGGGCGCGTTGTCGGGGCTACGCGGGGTTATGCGGTGAAGGCGGAGATCAGTGCGTACGCGACACCGACCTGCACGATGATGGCGAGACCCAAGAACACGGGCCACGGTTGCTTCTTGAAGTCCCGTGCAAAAGGAGTGTCTTGCTCCTCCTCAGGAATGCTTTCGGACAGCAACTGAAGGCGGCGGATGGTGCCCAGCGACGTGACGAGCAGCCATAGTCCGATCACCACAGCACCGACGATGCCGGCTGTTTGCGCCTTCCCGTCCAGTGACGCGGCCGCCATCAGTCCGAGAGGGAAAAGCAAGATGGTTGCGAGCGTAATTACGCTGAGAAAGATGACCTGGTCGCGGATGTAGTGCACGAAGGAACTGGAATTCATGGTGTTCTCCCAATCGAAAGTCAACGGCGGGCTGCCAATGGAAACCACACTAGTTTTCTGGAACATGTGCGTGGGGGCTTTGGGTAAATTGAGCACAGGCCACGCATCCACCAGAATCACGAGAGAGTGCCAGAGATAGTGCTGAAACCATGACGGCACCATCGGCGGCGCATCAACGTTCAATGAGGAACCGCGTCAGTCGGCCAGTCGCTCGACGTCTCGCCACTGTTGATTGCCCCCGAGCTTCTCGCAGTACTGCTGCACTCCCGACCAGGCGCGCTCCCAATCGGCTGATGTCTTGCTCGCGCGGTGAGCCCCCGATGCCCGTAGCGGCGTTTGAATCGCGTACCCGTCGATGGTGATGGGTTCGCCGATGGCGGCTTCGACGGCCAAATCCCACGCGCGCGCCGATTGCGTCCACGGCCTGTCTGCATCGGTGATGAACTGATTGGTCCGCTGCGCGGCCTCGTCTCGGAACTGCTCGAGTTCCATGACGCCCATGTCGCAGACGACCGCCCGCAACTCCACCGCCGATGCAGCTGCTTGCTGCTGACTGGACTCTTTACCCTGCCATTGCCACAACAGGAGAAGAGCAATGACGGCCAAACCCGTCACCACGCTGCCTACGGCGAGGACAACGAGCCACGCTCGATCCTTCATGGGGCTCCTCGCGCGAGGCGGTATCGGTCGAACTCAGTGAACTTTTCGCCGCCGCATCGCTAGGGCTCACACTCATCTTGGCCATCGCAGGCGATGCGGTGTCAGGCGCGATGCAAACAGCGTTCATCGTCGTGACCGTTGTCATCATGCTGATGTCGCTTCTGTGGCTGGACGGCTGCTTGCAGGATTTCGACGCGTTCCGCAAAGACATCCCAGCCTCGGAAGAAAACTCGCATATCGCCGAGAACCTGCGCAAAGGCCCCATCGGAGCCTTCCGGTCCATCATCGCCGTCGCGCACATCGCCGTCACGGCGGCGTTGATCGCGGCCGCCATTGCGGCGTAGCAATTTTTTGCTGTAGCGGTTGGTGCGGGCCACTGAGCAACGCCGGGTGCGCCCGGCCACCGCTACCTACGACAAGATCGCACGAGGGTAGTTCGCAGCGTTAGAGACGCCGCAGAATCTTCAAAATACTTAGCTGCAGCCGCACCCTGAGCAGCCGCAGCCGCCCTCATTGGCCAATTCCAGTTCATCCCTGGTGTTCTCTGTCTGAGTCTCAGGATTCGTCATGAACAGAAGGTTACGCCACGGACGGGTAGATCGCTTGTTCACGGTGCCGACGAAGTGAGAAATCAGTGCCCCCTTGCGCGTGGATTTTCTGCACGCCGGGGTGGCTCGTGGATGTGTAGGCGGCGGGAAAGCGGAACCAATAGTCGGGGAATTCTCGAAAATGCGCTGACTATTCACTTGTATGTCAGCAATGTGACGTGTGATGACTCTCGCAGGCTTGTAATCTGCCCGTACAACCGACAAGGAGAGGTCCGCGATGAAATTAATCATTAACGTGCGAATCACGCAGGGATACGAGAAGTGGGTTGAACTTTTCCATTCCGCGACAGCCGTACGCGAGGAATACGGCGTCACCGTATTGGCCTTCGGCCACGACAAGGATGACGAGTCGAACGTGTATCAGGTGATCGAAATCGACTCCATGGAGAAGATGCAAGAGGCGATGAGTAACCCCGAATTGCAGAAGATGCGAACCGACGCGGGAGTTGACCTCGACTCCCAGAAGATCACCTTCTTGGTGGAGTAGTCGCAGCAGACTGGCTGCATCGGCCAAGGATCGTTGACTGTCTGATGCCGGCGACGGAATGCGACGTGTTGGTTACCTGCGCGTAATACGACGGCGGCAGACTTAGGTCCGTCTCCTTCTTCGGTTTGTGGACTGAGGCGCCTTCGTACCTGCTTTGTTGGAGGAAACTTGTCCACCCTGGATCCCTTGCGCTGGAAAGCGCTCTTCGTTATCGCGATCGCTCAGTTGATGGTGATCTTGGACGCCACGATTGTCAACATCGCTCTTCCCTCCATCCAGGCGGATCTAGGGATCTCGGATGCCGATCGCCAATGGGTTGTCACCGCATACACGCTTACCTTCGGTGGCTTACTTCTCCTCGGCGGTCGCATTGCCGACTTCGCGGGCAGAAAACGAATGTTCATCGTCAGCCTTATTGCGTTCGCTGCAGCGTCGGCCTTGGGTGGCCTCGCTGCGAACGCCGGGCTGCTCTACGCAGCTCGCGGCCTGCAGGGTGTTTCGGCTGCGGTCCTGGCCCCCGCTGCCTTGGCTTTGATCAGCGTTACCTTCACGGACTCGAAAGAGCGAGCCAAGGCCTTCGCTGTCTATGGCGCCCTGTCCGGCGGTGGAGCGGCTATTGGGCTCGTACTCGGTGGCGCGTTAACCGAGTTCGCGTCCTGGCGTTGGACCTTATGGATCAATGTCCCTATCGCCCTTCTGGCGATCGCTCTGGCTATTCCTTTTGTGAGGGAGTCGCGCACTGAGGCCCGGACTGGGTACGACGTGCCCGGTGCCGTCACGGTGACCCTCGGACTGTTGGCCGTAATTTTTGGAATCACGCGCGCGGAAAGCGAAGGTTGGACCGGAACATCGACATTGGTCTTCCTCGGAGTCGGGCTCGTGTTGTTAGCGTTCTTCGTCGTTATCGAGTCTCGCTCGCCCCATCCGCTGCTTCCATTGCGAATACTGGCGAACCGGAATCGTGGCGGTGCCTATCTCGCCTCCTTCTTCATCGGCGTGGGGCTGTTCGCCATCTTCTTGTTCCTGTCCTACTTCTTCCAGGGTGTCTTGGGTTATTCACCGCTGGAGTCAGGCCTGCTCTTCCTCCCTCTGACCGCAGGAATCATCGTCAGTGCGGGAATCACCAGCCGACTGCTCCCCATCACCGGGCCACGGTTCATCACCGGAGGTGGATTCGCTCTCACCATCGTCGGTCTTCTCCTTCTTCAGAGAATGAGCGAAAACAGCACCTACGTAGGCGACATCCTTCCGTCCATGATCCTGGTGGGTCTGGGAATCGGCTTCGTGTTCGTCCCTCTGTCCGCGACCGCTCTATTCGGTGTGGGCGACGCGGACGCGGGGGTTGCCTCGGCGGTGTTGAACGCGGCCCAGCAGGTGGGTGGATCGGTCGGCGTTGCATTCTTGAACACCATCGCCACATCGGCGACGGCCGCATACATCGTTGCGAATCAACTCCCCGGGCCCAACGGCGCCGCATTGGTGGAGGGCTTCACCACCGGGTTCTTGTGGAGCGCGGCCATCTTGCTGGTCGCGGGAGTGATTTGGCTTGTCCTGGTGACGATGACTGGCAAAGACATGGCGGACGATGAGGTGAACGCAGATCGCCAGCCGCCGATATAGGGGCGCTAGTGCCGCTTCATGACACGACCCCGGTCCGCGGGCCTCGTGGTGGGCCCAACCGGACTCGAACCGATGACATCTTCCTTGTAAGGGAAGCGCTCTAGACAACAAACCGGGCTGCTCTTGTCGTGTTTCCCGTACTTTACGTCGAGAATGCTGCTCGATCCAGACCAGCAACACACCAATCCCCTTGTCCTGTGGATTGCTGGTTCGACGGGTAAAGCAGTCCAGTTCTGGGACCCTCAGTCCACGTATGTCTGAGGGCTTTGAAGACTCATGATCTGGTCGTCGTCGGTTCGAACCCGACCGCCCCACGTTTCTGCGCCATGACCATGCGTACGGTCGGTGCCTGCTTTGTCCGTGGCGCTGGATGGACTACCCCCGTGGTGGCTGTGACTCCATGAAGCTGACGGCTAGGGAAACCCAAGCGTCCAGCGTCCGACCTACCAGGGCCTCGGAATCGATGAAGACGAATCCCTTCATCGCCTTGCCTGTGAAGTCCATCGGTCGCACGCCCGGCTGTGTCAGAGCCTCCTCGGCCGCGGCGGAGCCGATCTTCGCCATCAGCGAGTCCTCGATGACCCCGACTGTCATGTAGCCGCGCACCATGAATGCCAGTCCTCCGAACATCCTTCGTTCATTGACCTCGTAGGGAACGTCGTGCAGCACCGCGCGGACGCGATCGGCGAGGGTCTCGTTGAACATGTCGGAGAAGCTAGCGCGCAACTCGCGGAGAGGTTGGGCGAACGGTAGGTCGAATTGCGTACGCGAGTCGTCGAGGCGTCCTCTGCCCTGGGGATCTCCTCGAACACCGATGTGAGGGCGAAGTGATGGCCACGCCCAGTACCCTGAACCATGGCTTCTCCCGCAGTGGATCGAACAGCCTCGGGATTCCTGCTCGTCGGGGGTCTTGGCGTCGCCGGCACGATGGTCGGACTCCTGGGCACGACCTCGGCCTCCACGTACGCCGCGAGCGGGAGCGGCGGCCTCACCACGGGCGTCTTCCTGAGCCTGATGCTGGCCGCCGCGGCGATCGCCACCGTGAATACCAGCCGGCTGACGCTCCGGTGGGGAAGGAGGCGTGTCTTCGCGTGGGCGCAGATGGGTGTCTGCGTGGCGTGGTCGATCGTTGGCGTCATCGAGACGCTCACGGATTCCAGCCTTGTCGTCCTGTACGTGGCCGCTCCGATCCTCGGTGCCCTCTCCGGTATCACGGGGGTCCTGACACCGTTCGTGACTCGTGCGTACCTCGATCCCGAGTCGATGTCCATCTCTCTGGCTCGTCGAGGTGTCGTGTCAGGGCTCGCAGCGATACTCGGCGCGAGCCTTGGGGGGGTCCTCATCCATATGACCGACCCCGGCGTCGGGATCCTGGCGAATGGCCTGCTGACGATTCCCCTCGCCGTCTTCGTGAGTCGATGCAGCCCACGGTCGACGCAGGAGCCGGCGCAGCGCAAGGGCGATTCCGCGCGGGACCTGTGGGCTGCCGTGCGGATGAACCCTCAGCTTCGGACACTGACGGTCCTGACGGTTGCTTCAGCGATACTCGTGGTGCCCTTGTTCAACCTGCTGGTCCCCATCCTCAACGATCTCGACCATGATCCGCTGCCATCGGGCGCCGGCTTCATGCTGGCGGGAACCGCCGCCGGAAGGATCCTCGTCCCCGGCATCATGAAGAGACTGCTTCGCCGCACCACGGAGTTCCCAGCCGCACTATGGGCACTGGCGTCGGCGAGTGCCTTCATGATGGCGTTTGCTGTGTCGACTGTGTTCCTTGAGCCGGCCATCGATCTTGTGCTCTGGACCCTTCTGGGGATCGGGCTGGGTGCCAGTCGCTTCACCTATCGCCTCCTGGTGATCTCGGCCGGAGCCCGTTCTGATCGAAGCGGGGACGAGATAATCGGCGTTGCCGCTCTTGTTGTCACCGCAAGTGTCATGGCACCGCTCGGGACACTTCTCTGGGGAGTTGCGCTGGACTGGGTGGGCGCATCCATCACCATTGCCGCCGCGGCGATCGCCACCGCTGGGGCAGCCGCCATTTTCGCTGCGAGGACACGGACTGCGCGGACAACGTGACGACTGTCTCTCGTTGAGACGGTCCATGCATCGGCTGGGTCCATCAGGGCGGGTACCGTCACCCCCCAACCATGGGGTGGTCGCGACACTGGGCTCGCTCCTCAGAGCGGCCTAGCATTCGTGCGTGAGCTCCTGGGCGATCCACCATCCGAAGTCGGCAATCCTCGCGTGGCTGCTCACCCTTCTCGTGGGTTCATGCCCTGCATCAATCCCGGGGCGATTCATCGCACCAAGTCTTTCCTGGTCGCGAACTCGATCCTGGTGGTCATCTGGTTCGCCTACCACGTTCCGGTGATCTTCGTGCCTGGCGTCTATTCCAACCCCGGGATACCGACGTGGGCGAGTTTGCTGCTTTTCGCCATCGCGATCACCGGTTTCAGTTTCTTCGTCGGTGCATTGTGGGAGAAGCACCACGACGTGTGGGGTGCAACATTCGCGCACGGCGTGTGGAACTACCTGGTGCAAGGTGCGTGGCCGTTGATGTTCATCGCCGCCAGCCCGTGGGTGATGGGTGAATTCGGGGTCGTCGCCGGAATCGTCACCGTCGTCATCGCACTGGCGTGGGTGCCCCGCATCGCACGCAGGCACCGAGCCCCACTCGCACCATCAGGCCGACCGTTGTGGGCCTACCGGGAGCCACCTATGAATTGCAGGGAACGTTGCCAGCTGGACTGAGTATTGATAGCGCCAGCGGGGCCATCAGCGGCAACGCAACAAAACTCAGTAAGGAGCCAACCGAGGTATCGGTCCTGGCAGTGCTACCTAACGGGAGCGTTGCCACCAGCGACACTTGGCTCATCACGGTACGCAAGAGGGCTATTCCGATGGCGGTGACAGCAGTCAAAGCAACCAAGATCCTCAAGCAAGGCAAGAGGACGACTTTGGTTCGTAAGGTGAAGCACACCAAGTCATCAAGAATCCGCGCCACGGTAACGTGCGAAGACTGCACCTACACCTTCAACAAGAAGACCGGAAAGGTTCGAGTCAAGCCCGGGAGGGGCACCGGGGAAATATCGGTCAAGGTGACCGCGCGTCCGGTCGGAAAGAAGAACAAAGCCAAGTACCGACATCACGTGTGGACGCGGACCTGGAGTACGAGCTAGCGCGAAGTTTCAATTCGGGTAACCGGTTAGCTGTTTTCGAGCCCCTCTCTATGTTGGGATTGCTGCTGTGAAGTCGTGGATACTCCCGGTGCTCCTCGGCGCACTCGTCTCAGGGGCTTGGGCTTGGCTCGCGATTTCCGCACAGGAAGAGGCAAGTGGGCCCACAGTTCCCCAGATGATCGTTGCCGCTCTTGGACTGTGGGCAGTCCTCGCGTGGCGAACGCACGCGTGGGTGACGAGGCGATTAGCCGGGGCAGCCCTGGGCTCGATGATCGCGCGCAGTCTTGGCGAGGGGGCAATCGTGGGTGCCCTTATCGGTGCGGGCGCTTACGCGTTGGCGGTGGCGCAAGATGGGACTCCGGTAGTCGATCTATTCATCTTCTTGACGATGTCCGTCTGGGCCGTTCTTGGTGCAGGTGTGTTCTTCGTGCTAGCCGTCACAGTTGGATTGATCGTGCGGGCGCGGCCGATGGAAATCAGGAGTGGTCGTGCCGAGTAGGAGTGCTCTCGTTGCGGATGCTGGGGGCTAGGCCAGACGACGTTCTAGCGACTAGCCGCCTGCAGTTGCACGCCGATCCCGCTGAGCACCGACGTTCCTGCCAGGGAGTCGATTGCCTCGACATCGACGAGTGCGTTCACGTTGGCGTCGGTCCATCCATGCGGCACGCATACGCAACCGGGCGAGATGTCATCGCGGACGGAGGCCGGCAGGGTGATTGAACCGGTCGGGGTGGAGACGACTACGTCGGCGCCGTCACTGATACCCAGCTCGGATGCGTCGTCGGGATGGATCATCACGGTGGGAGTGTTGGAGCCACCCTTAAGGGTCGGCAAACCCTTCATCCACGAGTTATTGCTGCGAAGGAGACGCCGACCGACCAGCGTGAAGCGAGGCGGGGGATTGGTCACTCCGAGCAGATTCGTTACGTCGCTCAGCGCATCGAGCACGACAGTCGGTGCGACATCGATTCGACCCGAGGGGGTGCGCAGCACCTCGGGCAATCGGGACTCGAGTGGACCGAGATCGATGCCGTGGGGGTTATCGATCAAGTGCTGCAGGGACAGTCCATCGGGGTGGGAACCGAACCCGTCTCCATACGGACCCGATCGGATTCGCAGGTCCAAGATCTGATCCACGCCGGTGCGGTGAGAAACGGCCCCGAGTAGTTCCTCGGGCGTGCGGCCGTGCGCCCGCGATGCTTCGTCGTTGCAGGCTTGGGAGGCGACACTGTAGGCGATCAGGCCCTCGATCTGCGCCACAGTGGGTTCCTGGCCCGAAGCAATCCCTGCCGCAATCGCGGCCAATTGGGCGAGGACCTCGGTCTCGTCCTTCTCACCATCGGGAACATCGAAGACGGAAGGGGAATACCGGGCTTGGTTGCGCACGGCGAGGTTGTTGAAGACCACATCGTGCTGCGGATGAGTCAGGGGAGAGGCAACGGGCAGGATGACGTCCGCCAGGGAACTTGTCGCAGTCAGGTAGGGGTCCACGCTCACCAGTAGGTCGAGTTCACCGAAGGCCTTCGTGAGTCTTTCCTGGTTGGGAATGGACACGATCGGGTTGCCACCGATCACGAATACCGCTCGAATGCGCTCACCGGTCTGCGGATCCGGCGTATCGATCTCCTCGGCCAGCGTTGACGCGGGGAATTCCCCGAGTGCACTGGGCAGCCCTCGAACGCGGGTGCGCCGCCTTCCGGGGATCTGCACGCCGTGGCCGGTGCCAGGTGTGCCCTCGGTGGATGGGCCCCCGGCGACCGGGAGGGGGAACATCACTCCGCCGGGGCGGTCGAGAGACCCAATGGACAGATTGATGATGTCGATCAGCCACGATGCCAGGGTTGCCATGGGGAGGATTTCACCGTTTCTGGTGTAGCCCGACGTGGTGGTTCCCATGCGGCCGTAGACCGCAGCAGTGGGGGCGCCCCGCAGTTCGGTGGCGATGCGCCGCGTGGTCTCTGGATCGATTCCGGTGAGCGGTGCAGTGGCCTCAGGTGAGAACGGTGCGAGTGCATCGACCACGCTGCGCCATTCACCTTCGTCGATCCAGTCTCGGGCCGCTTCGAGTGTTGCTTCCGGGGCCAGGAGGTGAGCCAGGCAGGCCAGCCAGAGCGCGTCGGAGCCGGGCCGGATGGAAATGTGTTGGTCAGCGGCTGCCGCGGTCCTGGTGCGCACTGGATCCACGACCACCAATTGACCGCCGCGCTTGCGCAGTGCACGCAGACGACCGGGGAAGTTTGCGGCAGTCATCATGGATCCGTTGGATATGAGCGGGTTCGCGCCGAGTATCAGGAAGTAGTGGGTTCGATCGACATCGGGCACTGGAACCGACAGTGCCGTCCCGTACATAAGCGCGCAGGCGACCTGCTTGGGCATTTGATCAACGGTGCTCGCCGAGAAGCGTTGGGTGGTTCCTAATGCCTTGATGAATGCCGGGAGATAGAAGGCGCCGGAGAGGTTATGGACGTTCGGGTTACCGAGAAACAGGCCGACCGATTGCGGACCGTGGTCGGTCAGGATGGGGCGCAGTCCATCGCGGATTACGTTGAAAGCCTCATCCCACGTTGCAGCATGGAACTGCCCGTCGTCCCCCTTCACCAGGGGAGTTGTGAGGCGTCGAGAATCGGAATGGAGTTCACCGAGAGCGATTCCTTTGGGGCAGACGTATCCGCGGCTGAAGACATCTTCAGGGTCTCCGCGAACCTGGAGAACTTCGAGTCCGTCCGTGGTCAGTTCAAGGCCGCAGGTGGCCTCACACAGCGGGCAAGTGCGCGTCTGGATCTCCACCGCATTACTGTGGCAGGTCAACGCCAGACCTGTACTGATAACGACGAAGCCCCCGCGCGGGGCGGGGGCTTCGTCTGGGGCAGGGAAAGGGCTGCGCGCCCGATTCAACTTCAGAACAGCGTCATCTCCGACGATCTCAATGGTTGCCATGGTGTCTCCTCTCATTGGCGAGACCTCGCGTGAAGACAACCGCTCTTCTCTCTTGGGTCCGCGCGTGAGTGGAGAGGTGTTCTCGCCTGTGTTTCGCCGCAAGGACGCTCCCCACTCACCCGTGGCAGTTCGGATCGCCCGGCGGAGTTTGCCCTCTTCGTCATTCCGGGATGACGGAACCGTGGGCTCGGTCTGGCCGTGGGAGTCGGCGATGTCGCGACGGCGATCAGGTTCGAGAGAGGACTGCAAGGTGCCTCGGTCTGCATGCAAGGATGAGTGGCTCCGTGGGGGAGCAGCGGGGTGACGAGGAGCGCAACCATGGATCATGCGGCCGGCACGGGGATCATCGGAGCGGCGTTCGCTGTGGCGCGCTCATATCAACCGAACCTTCTGACCCGAGCCTCTCGGGATCAGGCGATCATCACCGGCGTGACATCCGCGGGGGCGTACGGCGTCTTCTCGGCGGGAGACTCATTGCTGGGTGCCATCGCCTCGCGCGTGAGTCGCACCGAAGAGGCCTCGTCGCGGGCGCGGCTCATCGTCGCGGGTGCAACGGTGGCGGTGAGCACAGGGGCTGCTCTGGCATTTTCCTGGCGAGAGCATGAGAGCAGCCGCAGGGCGGTCGGACGCTTGGTGGCCCAGACGGCGGCGGCGGTCTCGTCGGCCAGCATCGTGACAACTGCCGCGAACGGGCGCACCCCTGGACTCAGCCGAAAGTCAGCACTCGCCGCTGCCGCAGTGGTGGGCGTCGGCTCATGGCTGAGCCTCAAGCCATGGCAGCAGCGTCCGGGTTCGGCCGTGGACTCTGCAATGCCCGGCGCCATCGATGTGAAGGGCCAGTACTTCCTGGAGGACCGCGCGCGCGAGGTCTCGCCCGCGCAGTCCGCTGGAATCGGCCTCGGTGTCGCTGCCCTGACCTACGGCTTCGCCCACGCGGAGTCCGCACTTACCGGAGCTCTTGCAAAGGGCGCTACCGCAGTCATCGGTGGTGAGCCACAGGATCACCGAATGCTCGGCCGCATGACTTCGGCCGCCTTGACCGTCGGCTCCGTGTGGTTTGCGGTGGTGAAGGTGTCGGCGCTGCTGAGCAAGGGGGGCGGCGCTGTCGAACCCGGCATGCGCACACCCCCGCAGGCGCCAGAGATCACCGGGAGTCCGGCCTCGGGAATCGAATGGGCGAAGGTCACGCGCGAAGGGGCGCGCTGGCTCGGCATGACCCTGCAGCCGGAGAACATCGCATCCGTCATGGGTGTCGATCAGGCGATGCAGCCCATTCGCGTCTATGCCTCACTCGACATGACCCATGACGATGAGGAGCGCGCACGCATCCTGCTCTCCGAGATCGATCGCACGAAGGCGCTGGAGCGCAAGGCCTTTGCTCTCTTCTCGCCGACTGGGTCGGGCTACGTCAACTACGTGGCCAGTGAGACGTTCGAGTACCTGATGCTCGGCGACTGCGCCTCCGCAGCGATTCAGTATTCAGTGCTGCCGTCGGCGCTCTCGCTGACGCGGGTCCCGACCGGCACGGCGCAGACCGCCATGGTCATGCATGGCATCGCGGAGCGGTTGATGGCGATGCCAGCAGACCAGCGACCGAAGCTCTTCCTCTTCGGCGAGAGCCTGGGTTCGCAGGTCAGTCAGGAGATGTTCCGCGGCACCGGCACCCTTGGGCTCGAGGGGACGGGCATCGATGCGGCACTGTGGATCGGCACACCGGCCGCGACGCAGTGGCGTGGCGAGCTCTGGGGCACCCGCAGTGTCGCCGAGCCGCCGGCGGTGGGTCCGGGAGCGACCTACCTTCCTCGGAATCTGATGGACTGGCGAGCCCTCTCGGCGGAAGAGCGCAGCCAGGTGCAGTACCTGCTCCTGATGAACGGCGACGATCCGATCCCTAAGTTCGGAGCCCAGGTGGCGTGGCGCAAGCCCGATTGGCTGGGGCCAGACGACAGGCGCCCCTTCGGCGCTCCGCATGGCACGCGGTGGCTGCCAGGCATGACGGTCCTGACCACCTTCTTCGACATGCAGAATGCTCTGGTCCCGACTCCGGGAATCTTCTCCGAGGGCGGGCATGACTACCGCGATGTGCTGCCTCAGGCCATCAGTGAGACCTGGCACCTGACGGCGACGCCGGACCAGATGGTCAGGGTCAACGCGGCGCTGCGTCAGCGGGAACTCGCGTGGGAGCTCTATCGCGACTGGACAGCGGCGCTTGCCAAGCCTGCGGACAAGATCGACGGTGCCAAGGCGAAGGTTCTTGCAACAGCCTCGACGTATACCGGTCGCACCATTGATGAAGCCGAGCTGCACGCCATCATCGACGAGGGCCTGCAGCCGCGATAGGGCGAACACCTGCAGCGCCGTTTCGAGACACCGCACGTGGAGAGAGAGGGCGCAATGGGGAGCCTCATTGTTGACACACCGGTAGCCATCGGACGGATATCGGATCACGGTGCGCAGGTTCTGCAGTGGCAGCCCTCCGGTGCTGAGCCGGTCATCTGGCTGAGTTCGCACGCTGTCTTCGCCCGTGACGTCGCGATCCGCGGAGGAGTCCCGATCTGCTTCCCCTGGTTCGGTGCTGGCAGGTCTGGAGCGATGTCGCCCGCTCATGGTTTCGCTCGACTGGTCACCTGGCCCTGCACGGCCACTACCGAGCAGGACGGCACGGTGACCGTTGTGCACGTACTGACGCAGGAGCAGGCGGTGGATCCGCAGTTTCCCTACTGCTACCGGATGACGTCGTCGGCCTCCTTCGGTGACGAGCTGACCTTGACTCTCCTCGTGGAGAACACGGACGCGACACCGTTCAGCTTCGAGGTGGCACTGCACACGTACCTGGCCGTGGGTGACGCCTCATCAGTGTCGATCGTGGGGCTGGAGGGTGCCGAGTACCACGACAAGCTCCTTGATCGCCACGTCGTGCAGGCCGGTCCCGTGACCTTCGACGGTGAGGTGGACCGCGTCTACTCGAGCACGTCCGACGTCATCCTCCGCGACCCGGCACTCGCGCGATCAGTGACGATCGCGAAGTCAGGATCTGCCTCGACCATCGTCTGGAATCCGTGGGTGGACAAGTCCCGCGCGATGGCTGACTTCGGCGACGAGGAGTGGCGGGATATGGTCTGTGTCGAGACAGGGAACGTGGGAGATCGGGCAATCACGCTTCATCCGGGGGAAGCGCACGAGATGAAGGTCATCGTTTCTGTCTCTTCCCACCGCCCATCCTCATGAGGTGTATTCGGGCGAAGGGGATCACATGCGCGTGAGACGTCTGCAGGGGCTGCTCTGGGCCGTCGTGATGGTGATCCTTGTGGCGCCCGGTGAGGCCAACGCTGCCTCCCAGGAGCCTGCGACGAAGGTGATCTTGTCCATGGACCTCGCCATGGGCTTGGCGACCGGAAATGCGAACGGCACTCAGGCCAGCCCGTCGGACTACGACGACGCTTGGGCCCTGACCCTGGCAGGTGCGTCAGACGACCTCGACATCCTTGGCGTCGTCGTGACGATGGGGAACAACTCGCTGACTGCGGAAATGGCGGTTGCGCGCCGGCAAGTGCGCATGGCCGGGGTGGACGCGCCGATCATTGAAGGCGCCGCGTCCTGGCTGCCGGTGGCAGGGCCCACCACGTACGACGGACGCGAACTCTCGTCGACCTGCGTCAACGATGGTGTGCGGTTCATGGCGCGAGAAGTGCGCAAGCACCAGGACGTCACCATTCTTGCCACCGGTCCGCTCACCGACGTCGCATGTCTGGCCTTGAACTTCCCCAAGGCTGCGGCGCAGGTGGCCCGCGTTGTCGCGCTGGTGGGGAGTGCGCCGGGTCCTCTCCTGTTCGAAGGGAAGTCTCTTCGGGACTTCAACTACTCCATGGATCCGCGGGCGCTGTCAGTACTGGTGCAGTATTCAACGATTCCCGTGACCGCCGTCACCTTCGGTGCATCGTCATCGACCGGGATTCCCACGTCTGTGGTGGACGACCTCGCGGCGTCGAGCTCTCCGAAGGGCCGCTACTTCGGTCAAGCATCGGTGCCGTACGCCCGCTGGTGGGAGGAGAAGATCGCACCCGTCAAACCTGTCTGGGATGCATCTGTTGTCTGGTACGCCCTGCATCCTGAGGATCTGGTGTGCGCTACCGGGGGCGTTCAACTGGGCGTCGGTCCACCGAACACCTTCAGTGATGACGTTTACGACTGGATCGGTCCCGAAGTGTCGGGAGGCAGGCCCGTGACGGCCTGCTCGTCATACATTGACGGGGCGGCCATCCAGCGCATGAACGCGGCCGTGCTGGCGGCCGTGGGCGGAGAATGACGGCACCGCCGACGTAGAGGTTTCGTGGGTGGGCGGTGTGCGTGCTCCATCGCCTCCAAGATCCGTACGATGCGGTCATGGCCGAACGCAACCCCGATCGCTCCTCCTACTTCCCCGCGATTGAGAAGAAGACCGGCCAGCCAATGTCCTACTGGTTCGACGTGATGGCAGAGATCAAGGACCGCAAGTACCCCGAGCAGATGGCCTATCTGCAGGAGAACCACGGGTTCAGCAGAGCCCATGCCAATGCCCTCGTTCTCTACAGCCGCGGCTCAAAGAGCTCCCGTCGGTTCGAGACCCACGAGCAGTACATGGCTCAGCTCGATGCGGACAAGGCGAAGACCGTGCAGTCGATCTTCGCCACGATCGTCAAGGCCCACCCGGACATGGAGCCGGTGATCGCCTGGAACCAGCCCATGCTGAAACTCGGGAAGGACTACGTGATCGGCGTGACCGCGGGCAAGGAGCACATCCTGCTCGGCCCTTGGGGCGACAACGTGATCGAACGATTCCGTCCCCGGCTCGAGGGCTATGAGATCAACAAGAAGACCATTCGTATCCCGGTGGGATGGAAAGTCGACAAGACGCTGCTGCTGGACATCGTCGGCAGCCGGGTTGCGGAGATCGAAGGGTGATGCGCTCGGGTCCCACGGCGGCCCGACCTGCGCTACTCCTCTTCCTCTTCACTCTCGTGCGAGTGCGGATGGTGCTTGATGTCCTCTTCGTGGCGCTCAGCGTCCTGGGACTCGTCGCGCTTGGGGTTCTCGCTCATCTCGGCTCCTCACGATGGGGCGACTCGCCATCGAGCGCCAGAAGTCAGTATGACGGGTGGATACGGAGTGCTGGGACCTAGACTCGTGGCGCAGGCCGTCAGATCGCGATGGGGTCTGACCTGGGGAGGGCAAGCATGGACCAGATGACGGGCGCTTCGGCCGTGGGTCAGCGTGGCAGACGCCGCGACGACCTGCTCAATGCCGAGGCGATGCTCGGGATCGTCCGATTCCTGATGGCCCGGCCCACAGGTGACCAGCTGTGCCAGCACCTCGTCCTGCGGGTGCTGAGCGAACACGAGACTCGACAGGCGACGCTCATGCTGTTCGGCGTGGATGGCTCCCTCCACGTGATCGGCAGCTTCGGTTCGACCGCTGCCGATCTGAGCGGCTTGTCATCCCTGTTACTGTGGGCACCTGAGCCACTCGCCGACACCGTTCGGACCGGCGAGCCCGTCTTCCTTACTTCCGACTCTCCTGCACGGACGAACTACCCCCGGCTCAATGGCGGGCACGGCAGCACCGACCCGTTGGTGACCTGGCCCCTGTCACTGCCCAATCAACGAGTGGGTGCCCTCCAGCTCACCTTCGCGAGCGAGCCGGATGAGAACGCCCTGCGCGCTGACCTCAACGGAGTGGGCGCCGTACTGGCGCTCTATCTGTCATTGGTCACGGGTGCAGGCACGGAGCATGGACCTGATGGCTCAGGGTCCGCCGATGGTGGGCTGACGACCGTGAACGCCGTGGCTGCCGAGAGTCCGGGGGTGAGCAGGCGCAAGGCCGCACCCAAGGAGCTCTCCGAGCGGCAGCTCATCGTGCTTCGCATGATGGCCAAGGGCCTCACCAATGCGCAGATCGCCAAGCGCATCGGCTTCAGTGAGTCCACGGTTCGTCAGGAGACGATGGTGGTCTATCGCTACTTCGGAGTGGGCGGACGCCACGAAGCCGTGCGACTGGCTGACATGCGAGGCATGCTCACCGAGTGACTCACCCCGCGCACTGATTGTCCGGTCATTGACCGACGCATGCGGGCAATCCATCGGTATGGACTTGTCAGCAGGGCCCCTGCTGACCCAACCTCAATACATGAGCATTTCGACCGTCCCTGGCCCAGGGCATGAGTGGCACGCGGCCTCATGGCAGAGCGCTTACGTCTTCGCTCGCGTGGTCGTGGTCGGAATGGTTCTGGTGGCCGTGGCCATGGATGCCCATGGCGGGTTGTCCTCGACGGACCAGGAGGCGCGCACGGGCTCCGCAAGCGACGTGTTGGTGGTGAGCATCCCACCGAGCGATGAACTCCCCAGCACCACCGGCGCCACTGTGGTTCAGGTGGCCGTTCCGCAGGCGGCAACGATCGCCTCCTCCGAGAGACTGGGCACGGATATCACTTCCTCATCCGTGCCCGCCTGGGTGATGGCGCTGGGACTCAGCGGCCTGGCTCTGGCCGGCTTCGCCGGCTTCCGTCTGCTTGGACCTCGCGACTAGCCCCCCTCCTGTCGCGAGGTCCCTCCGTGGGGCCCGCCTCGGTGCAGGTCAGGAACCGCCGAGGTGGGCCCCCTCTACGTGGCACCTGATTTCTTGGACCAGAAGATGACCGCTGGCAGGGTCGTGCGTGGGTGAATGCACCCCCAGTTTCGTGACACGCTGATCCCATGACGACGCCCCGCCTGCTGCGCCTGATTCTGGTGCTGTGCATCGCCGGGCTCGTCGTCGCGCTTGGCGCCCTCGGTTGGTGGCAGTGGCAGAGCCACGAGTCCACTAGCGTCGAGTCGGTTGGCCAGCGGCCCAGCGCCTCGACTTCTGCGGCGCCGGTGGTCACCTCTTCTCCCTCGGGCGCACCATCGACGACACCGTCGGTGGAAGCTTCACCCGACCTGTACGCGGTGCCTCGTCGTGTGCGCGTCCCCGCGATCGACGTGAGCACCTCGATCGTGCCGGTCGCCTTGGATGAGAACGGTGCTCTGGAGGTTCCCGATGACATCAGGATCGTCGGCTGGTACGAGTTGGGAGTCCCGCCGGGAGCCGACCGCGGATCCGCGGTTCTCGTCGCGCATCGCGATGGTCGCGAGCAGGGCAGGGGAGTGTTCTACCGGCTGGGTGAGTTGAGTCCGGGTGATCGGGTCTTCGTTCGTGACGACGCGGGCGAGAGCCTGGAGTATCGAGTCGTGTCACGGGAGTCGATCCTCAAGAAGAAGCTGCCGTACGACGAGCTGTTCGCCGTGGATGGCCCGCCGCGATTGACACTGATCAGTTGCGGTGGCTACTACGACCCGGACAACGGCGGTTATCAGGACAACGTTGTGGTGGTGGCAGTTCCTGCCGAGCAGGACGTGACGAGCGACTGAACGCCCGCGATGTCGGCGGCCGTCAGCGACGTGCGGGTCTGCACGAATTCGTGCATGACGTGACCGGCGTCCTCGGAATGGCCCAGCCCTAGGGCGTGGCCGAGTTCGTGAAGCAGGAGGGCCCTGCTCTCGCGCGAGGAGGCATCGACCGCATAGTCGCGAGAGAAGACGGCCGTGGCTGACGTGATCTCTCGCCGGTCGCGCCACACCAGGCTGGGGGATGCCATGCCCACGATCGTGTCATTCAGGGTGCGGTACTCCCGCTGGGGAAGGTAGGAGATCGCAATGTGGCGTTCCGGAGCGCGCTCTCCGGAGCGCGCTCGGAGCGTGAAGGACCGCTCGTCGAAGCTCATGCGCGTGCGGCCGGCGAAGGCGAACTCGAGTCCTGAGGCGCGCGACCACTGGTCAAAGGCCCAGGCCAGATGCTGGATCTGCACTTGCGCCGTGGTCGAGTCCAGCGATGAGACATCCACGGACCAGGTGATGGGGGACGGGCAGGCAGCCCAGCCGGCACCCACGAGGTCCTCGTCATGGCCGGCGAAGATCGACGGTGCTGCTCCCGTGGAGTCGGCCGCCGATGACGTCGGCGCACCGACGAGCACCAGTGCCGCCAACACGCCCACCGCCAGCAGTCCCTTCACAACTCCAGTGTGCATGACCGGTCATTGACCGGTCAAAGCGACAGCCCGGCAGGAGATCTCCCCGGGGGCAGGGCTTTGGTCCTGAATTCGCGCGAGAGCATGGACGCGACGCCGCGGCGGTAGCAGAATGAAGGTGTTCGACGCTCATCCGTAGCAACAGCGTGAAGGAGCGCATGATGAAGACCACCGATTCCGGCAAGAACCGTCTCAGCCGCATAGCTGCCAAGCAGGTCCCGCATCGATCAGACGAACGCTTCTACTCGGCTCGTGCCGACGTGAAGAAGGCGTGTGAGGACTTCCTTCATCTGCTGCGAACATCATCGGCTCATGACGTCGCCGTCAAGGATTTCATCAAGGCGGTCAATCGCCTGGAGCAGGATCTGCAGGAGACATCACCTGATGAGTCCAAGGCCAGTTCGGTAGTCCGGGACATGGGCAAGGAAGTCCTCCATCTCCAGGTGGCCGAGACCTGGGTCGCCGCTTCTGATCGCGTGCTTGATCGACTGGGTGCCAATGCCAGCACTGAGATGCGCGCGGGGCTGGAGGAGGGTCGAGAGCGGGTCATGTGGTGCGTGCGTGCCCAGCATTGGGACGGCGAGTTGACCTCGACCACCACTCAGTTGGAGGCGCTGGTCAAGGAGGCCGAGGCGCACGCAGCACGCGTGGCCTCGTGACGCTCTGATCGGCTAGCGCGGCAGGGGCCCGACCGAGAGCCGAGTCTCCTTCGCTGTCCCGCCCACGGCCTCCACGAGGTATGCGGAGGCCGTGGAGTCGGGCAGGTCCGCGACGACCTCCACCGGTTCGGTGCCTTGGTAGAGCAGGCCGATCCGATCGTCGGTCGCATAGGACGTGGGCAGCTCGCCTGATGCGACGAGCCGCTGCAAGAGTGGTCGGCGCTGCTCCTCGGAGTCATAGTGGACCCCGTTTCCGTAGGGCAAGAACCCCAGGGCATTGTCGACAAGCTGCAGGTCCTTGCCGAAGGAGTCCGTCGGCCCACCCACGTGCCAGCAGATGGATCCGGCGCTGACGCCGCCCAACACCGCGCCGCGCTCCCACGCGTCATGCATCGCCTCATCGACACCGTGCAGGCGCCACAGGGCCAGCAGGTTCGCGACGCTGCCACCGCCGACCCAGACGACGTCCGCCGCGCCGATCACGTCGGCCGGCGGGCGATTCGGCTGAGTGAACAGGGCCAGATGGTCGACGTCGCAGCCCACGTCCGACATCGCCGAGTACATCATCGACAGGTAGGACGGGTCGTCACCGCTCGCGGTGAGCACGAAGCAGACGCGCGGCCGCGTCTTGCCCGTCAGCTCCAGGGCGCGGGTCATGATGCCGCCGGGGCGGACGACTCCCCAGAGTCCGGTGGGAATGAAGCCTCCGCTGGAGGCGAGGATGTGTCGGGTGGCAGGCATGCTCGCCATTCTGCCGTGAGGGGAGCGGTCGTTCTTGGACGCGCCCGCCTGGGGCCGGTGAGAGGTCAGCTTGCCGGCGTGATGGAGCAGGAGATCTCGCCCTTGAGACGGGCGTGCAACGCCCAGCCCATGAGCACGACGGACGCCAGTGCGAGGAACGGCTGTATCGGTGCGAACCACGTCATTGCGCCGGAGGCACCCAGCGCTATCAGCACGATCTTGTTGCACACAGGGCAGCCCACGGCGAAGAACGAGACGAGGCCGCCGACCGCTCCGAGCGTCAGGGGGCGATCGGCCTGCTCCCCAGAATCCGCGTCCTGCGCATAGGGCGCGGGCTCCTTGATATAGGTCGCCAGGAGAAGGCCGCCGAGAACTCCCGTGAGAATCACCACCGGATAGGACCACCAGGTGACCTCGATGGCCCTGCCGAAGATGGGGTTGGGGATCACGGCCGTCGGCAGGGCGACGATCAGCATCGTTCCCAGACCAGCGGCGATGGAAACCCACCAGCGACGCGCGGACCACGTGCGCAGCGCGGTCCATGGGCGGGGGTTCGGGTGGTCTGCATCGTGACTGGCACCTCGATAGGATACCCCAAGGGGTATAGGTCGACACACGAGGAGGCGCTCATGAACCCGGTGCACCAGCATCCGGCGTGGTTCGGGTCAGTGATGGGAACGGGGGCCACCTCGATCGTGCTTGTCACGCAGTCCGAGACATGGGACCTTCCGTGGCTGGCGTGGCTGGGTGTTGCCTTCCTCCTGCTGGCAACGGGCCTGGCGATCGTCCTATGGCCCCGATACGGGCGGCGGCTGGTTCGGCGGCAGGAGCTCGTCAGCGAGCTCAGCGATCCCGGTCATGGAGCGATGCTGGCGACCCTCCCCGCGGGCCTCCTCGTCCTCGCCGTGGCGTGGGCGCGGGTGGGGCCGGAGATCATCCCCACGACGGTGGCCGTATGGATCGACATCGTCCTCGCCGTCATCGGCGTGATTCTCGCGACCGGTATCGGCATTGTGTGGGCGAACGCGATCGCGTCGAACACGAATGACCTGGCATCGGTCAATGGGGGCTGGCTGATCCCTCCGGTGATGAACCTGATCGTCCCGTTGACCATCGTTCCGGTCATGCTGGAGTACCCCGAGCAGGCACCGTGGCTGATGGTGGTCGCGTTCGCCTTCTTCGGAATCGGCACCGTGCTGTTCATGGCGATGTTCACGCTGATCATGACGCGACTTGCCCTGCGTCCTCGTCAGGTTGCGCAGATGGCTCCGTCACTGTGGATCCCACTCGCGCCGGCCGGCGTTCTCGGCTTCGGCCTGCTTCGGCTGCTTCAAGTGGGGGAGGAGATTGGGCTGCCCGGCTTTGACGGGACGACCGCCGGAATCATCGTCGCATCGATGGGAGCGGGCTTCGGGCTCTGGTGGGCGCTGTTCGCCGGGCTGGAGCAGATCCGACTCCGACGCGAAGGAGGGGTTCCCTTCCATCCGGGCTGGTGGGGGTACGTGTTTCCTGTCGCCGCCATGACCTTGTCGATCATGGCCATCGGAACGTCGGTGGACTCAGCCCCCATCAAGGCCGCCGGCGTCATCGCGACGCTCGTCCTCGCCCTGGTGTGGGTGCTGGTCGCTGCGCGGACGATTCGTTTGGTGACGAAGACGGCCTCTCGCTAGCATCCTCACGACGCCTGCTGGCAGAACGGCTGACGGCGCGTCCACCGACTCACGTCGGCGACTGGGAGGGCGCTCCATGGCCTTCGATCCGCAATCCTCAGCGTCCACCCCGCCTGCCAGGTCATCGGCGGACTCGCACGATGCAGCTCCGGATCGCATGCACCACGCGGACCCGGAGATGGTGCGCGAGATCCTTGACTACGTCTCGGACCGGCTGCTCACGCCGGAGGTGCCGCTCGACGGCCTGGCCGATCGGGACCACTTGGCAGCGGCGATCAGCGGCCTGATTGATGAGCACGGCCACGACTACCGCGACGTGCTGAACGTCTATGCGGAGGTGCTGGCGCCCACGGTGCTCTCGGCGGACAGCCCCCGGATGTTCACGTTCATCCCCTCGGCGCCGACGAAGGCAGCGCTGCTGTTCGACATGGTGGTGTCGGCTGCGTCCCTCCAGGGGATCTCCTGGTTCGAGGCGGCCGGTGCCGTGATTGCAGAGAACCAGGCGCTCCGAGCCCTAGCGGACATCGCGGGCATGCCGGAGAGTGCCGGTGGGGTCTTCGTGTCAGGTGGCTCGGCCGCGAACCTGTCTGCCTTGGTGGTGGCACGCGACACCTGGCGGCGGCGCCGAGAGCAGGCCGGGCTCCCCGACATTCCGCTGCGCGTCATCGTCAGTGACCAGGCGCATTCCTCGATCGCCAATGCCCTGTCCATCACGATGATGGGTGCCCTGGTGGTGGACACCCGTGACACGGACGGATTGCTGACCGGCTCGGCGATCGCGCGGGCGCTCGCGGGTGAGGAGGAAGCCGCAGGGGTTGGCGACATCTGCGCCGTGGTTGCCACGTCGGGGACGACGAACGCAGGCATCATCGACGACATCGCATCCATCGGCGAGATTGCCCGTGAGCGCGGGTGGTGGCTGCACGTGGATGGCGCCTACGGGGGAGCCGGGCTCCTGGATCCGCGGTTAACACCGCGCTATGCGGGGATCGAGCAGGCTGACTCCGTGGTGATGGATCCGCACAAGTGGTGGTTCGCACCGTTCGACTCGGCAGCCCTGCTGTATCGGGATCCTCGACTGGCCAAGGCCGTCCACACTCAGGATGCGTCTTACTTGGACGTCATTCATGAGGAGGACACCGGCGACCTGAACCCGAGCGATCTCGCGCATCACCTGACGAGGCGCGCCCGGGGACTGCCGCTGTGGTTCTCACTGGCTGTGCACGGCATCGGCGCCTATCGAGATGCAGTGATGCACGGCAACGACCTCGCGCGCTATGCCGCGGATCGGATCAGTGGCATGGACTCCTGCGCGCTCATACGGGAGCCCGACCTGTCGGTGGTGCTGTTCAGGCGCCTGGGCTGGACGGATGCGGACTACGAGGCGTGGTCGCGCCGCCTGTTGGAGCAGCAGCGTGCCTTCGTCACGTCGAGCAAGTGGCGGGGGGAGACGGTCGGGCGCCTTGTCTTCCTGCACCCGTCCACCACGCGCGAGATGATCGATGAAGTCCTGGCGGCCTTGCTCTGACGCGAACCCGCGCTGGCGAGTGTGACGGTGATGGTTGGATGATCGGGTGACGATTCTCGGGCTCGCCGGGCAGACCGCCCTGCTGGGAGTCGCCGCGGCGTTCACCCCGTCACTGTTCGCCCTGCAGATTCTCGTCTGTGGCGGCGATCCTTGGAAGCGCAGAGCCCTCGCGGTCGGCATCGGAGGGGGTGCGGCATTCGTCATCGTCGGTGGACTGATGTTCGTGGGATTCGCGCAGCTCCCGACGCTCCCCGGCGGTGGCGGCGACGTCGATGCCGTATTGCGCCTCCTGGGGGGCGCCATCCTCGTGGCGGCCGCGGTGCTGCTCTTCCGCCCTCATCCGGGCCTCGAGCATCGGGTGGAGTCCGATATCGAAGGCTATGTCGCGCGGGCGTCGACATGGCTGTTCCTCGGTATTGCCTTTGCCCTCAGCATCAAGGATCTGTCCTCCTTCGTGGTCCTTGCGCCAGCGCTCCATGACATCGCGGTCGCTGACACTGATGTGATCATCAAGGCCGTGCTGCTCGTCGAGCTCTATGCCCTGGCTCTCTCGCCTGTCCTGGCCCCGCCACTGGCCCGACTCGTGTTCGGTCATCGTGCCGACGCTGCCTTCGGCAAGGTGTACGCCTTCACCATGTCCCACCAGTTTCAGCTGGTGGGCGGCATGGCGGCCGTCATCGCCGTGTACCTGATCGCCAGCGGACTCGCGCTCCTGTTCTAGGGGCGGACTTCAGGAGGCGACTCGCCGGGCGCCCTGCGCACGGGGAACGGGGAAGGGGTTATCCTCGTCACACAAGGGCGCACAGGCCTGAAGACGATTCATCCGCTTCGAGAACGCTGGGGAAGGCGACTCTCGAAGGAGGCGGATATGACGGTCGTCGTGAATGCAAGGGGTGCGTCCGACGCTGGGCCGAGTATGGGCCCGGCGCGAGGCGTCATCTTCATCCACTCATGCCCGCGTGCGGTCAGTCCGCATGTGGACTGGGCGTTGGCGAGCGTGTTCGGCTCACGCGTCGAGATCGACTGGGCGGCTCAGCCGGTTGAACCGACGGCCGTGCGGGCCGAACTGGTCTGGGGCGGCCCCGTGGGCACCGGGGCGAAGATCGCGAGCGCTCTGCAAGCTTTCCGCCAGCTCCGCCATGAGGTCACGGAGGATCCGAGCCCGGGCCGCGAGGGAGAACGCTTCTCCTTCACCCCGAGCCTCGGCCTCTACCGAGCCACCATCGGTCCGCACGGGGACGTCATGGTCCCGGAGGATCGACTGCGCACCGCACTCACCCAGGTGGCGACCACGGGGGAGTCGCTCGCCGGCGAGATCTCTCGACTCATCGGGGCGCCTTGGGACGAGGAGCTCGAGCCCTTCCGCTGCGCGCATGAAGGATCGACGGTGCGGGTGCTGCACCACGTTGTCTGAGCGACGCTGTCCGACCCACTGACGTGGTTCGATGCCCGGCCGCTGGCGCGGCACCTGTCGCTACAGCGGAATGTTGCCGTGCTGGCCGCGGTGGCCGGGTGTGTCCCACAGGACGCGGGCGACCGTTGACCGGGTGAGAGCCGGGTCCACGACCTCGTCCACCACGCCCATCTCGACGGCGCGGGCGATGCCACCGGAGATGACCTCATGCTCGGCCGCCAGCTCCAGCTCCACCTGCGCGCGCGACTCCTCGGGGACCTCGGCGAGGCGACGTCGGTGCAGAACTCGGATGGCCGCGACGGCTCCCATGACGGCGACTTCAGCATCGGGCCACGCGAATACCTTCGTGGCGCCCAGCGAGGCGGAGTTCATGGCAACGAAGGCGCCTCCGTATGCCTTGCGCGTGACGACGGTGACGCGCGGGACGACGCACTCGGCAAAGGCGTGCAGCAGTTTGGCTCCGCGGCGCACGACGCCTTCCCACTCCTGGCCGACACCGGGCAGGTAGCCGGGGACGTCAACGAGGACGACGAGCGGTACGGCAAAGGCGTCGCACATGCGCACGAAGCGAGCGGCCTTCTCGGCACTGTTGGAATCAAGGCATCCGCCGAGGCGGAGGGGGTTGTTGGCGACGATGCCGACGGTGCGTCCACCCAGCCGACCAAGACCCACGGCCATGTTCGGGGCCCACTTGGCATGCAGCTCGACGAAGGTCCCGGCGTCGCAGAACTCCTCGATCATGGGGTGCACGTCGTAGGCGCGGCGGGAGGAGTCCGGCAGGGTGGCCCCGAGGTCGACGTCATGAATGGAGTCGATGTCGAGTGAGCCCTGGTAGCCAAGAAGCGTGGCGAGGACACGAGCCCGCTCGAGGGCCTCATCCTCGGAGTCAGTCGTGATGTGGACAACGCCGCTGCGCCGACCGTGCGGCTCCGGACCGCCCAGGCGATCCATGTCGACGTCCTCGCCCGTCACGGAGCGCACGACCTCCGGGCCGGTGACGAAGATGCGTCCGGCCGGGCCGAGGATGACGATGTCGGTGAGGGCCGGACCGTAGGCCGCGCCGCCAGCTGCTGGGCCGAGCACGACGGAGATCTGGGGGACCTTGCCCGAGATACGCGTCTGGGCGGCGAAGACCCGGCCCACGCCGTCGAGGCTGGCAACACCCTCACGCAGGCGAGCACCGCCGGAATGCCACAGTCCGATGACGGGGGAGGAGTCGGCGAAGGCACGGTCGTAGGCGGTGATGATGGCTCGGCAGCCCTCGAAGCCCATGGCCCCGCCCTGGACGGTGGGGTCGGTGCAGAACGCGACGACGTGGGTGCCGTTGGCGAGTCCGACGGCTGCGATGACGCCCCGGTCGTCGACGGGGGAGATGGGCGTGAACTCGCCGTTGTCGAAGAACTTGCCCAGGCGCACGAGCGGATGCCGGGGGTCGAGGTCTGCCTCGCCGGTCGTCGTCTGCTTGGTCGTCGTCTGCTTGGTCGTCGTCTGCTTGGAAGTGGCGGTCATGTCAGGCGCTCCTGAAGACGAGGGCGACATCGTGGCCGCCGAATCCGAATGAGTTGTTCAGAGCGGCGATATCGCCCTGCGGCAGTTCGCGAGGTGCACCGGCAGCGACGTCAAGGGTGATCTCGGGATCCTTGTCCACGAGGTTTGCCGTTGGTGGGACGAGGCGGTCGCGAAGGGCGAGCAGGGTGAAGACGGACTCAATCGCACCCGCGCCGCCGAGAAGGTGGCCCGTCATGGACTTAGTTCCCGTGACGACGACGTTGTCTGTGTGGTCGCCCAGCGCCGCGCGGATGGCCACCGACTCGGCGATGTCGCCCTGCGGAGTGGACGTGGCGTGAGCGTTGATGTGGACGATGTCCGACGTGCTGAGTCCGGCGTCTTCGATGGCGAAACGAATCGCCCGCGCTGCGCCGAGGCCCTCGGGGTCTGGCTGGGCGATGTGATGGCCGTCGGAGGTCAGCCCGGCACCGCCGTAGATACCGAGGATCGTCGCGCCGCGAGCGGCCGCGAATTCGGCGGACTCCAGGACCAAGACTCCGGCGCCCTCGCCCATCACGAATCCGTCGCGACCGAGGTCGTACGGCCGAGATGCTGCGGTGGGGTCGTCATTTCGGGTCGAGAGGGCGCGCATTGCAGCGAAGCCGGCCATGGTGATCGGATGGATGACGGCCTCGGTGCCCCCGCAGATCACGACATCAGCGCGTCCGGTCGTGATCATGCGGGCGGCGTACGAGACGGCCTCCGCGCCCGAGGCGCAGGCGCTGACCTGGCCGTGGACGCCCGCTCGGGCGCCGACCTCAAGGCCGACGATCGCGGCAGGGCCGTTGGGCATGATCTGCGTGACCATGTGCGGGGAGATGCGCGAGGGACCACGATCGAGCAGGGTGTCGTAGGCGTCCATCAGGGAGGTCAGTCCGCCCATGCCGGTGGAGATCACGGCGCCCAGACGGTCAGGGTCGATCTCTGGTGCACCGGCCATCGCCCAGGCCTCGCGAGCGGCCACGAGCGCCGCCTGCTGGCTCCGGTCGAGACGACGAGCCTCGACGCGCTCAACAACCTCGGCGGGGTCGACAGCCATGATGCCGGCGATCTTGGCGGGCTGCTCGGCCACCCAGGGCTGGTCGATCAGCCGAATGCCGGATGTCCCGGTCAGCAGTGCCTGCCAGGTGGACTCGACATCACCGCCGACGGGCGTGGTCATGCCCAGTCCGGTGACAACGACCTCTCGGGTCATGGACGCCTGCTCCTTCGTGCTCGAGTTCTTGGTAGATGCCGCCTCATCGGCGGCGAGTTCTCGTGAGGTGCCGCCTCATCGGCGGCGAGTTCTCGTCTTTCGCTGATCGTTCCGAGGCCGGCGGCGCAGTGATCCCCGCGCCGCCGGTCGGAGCGGTCAGGGTGCGGCTACTGGTTCGCCGCGATGAAGGCGACGGCGTCGCCCACGGTGGTGAGGTTCTTGACCTCGCTGTCGGGGATCTTCACGCCCCACTTGTCCTCGGCGGCCATGACGACCTCGACCATGGACAGCGAATCGATGTCCAGATCGTCGACGAAGGACTTGTCGGACTGGACGTCCTCGACGGGAACACCGGCGACCTCATTGACGATGACGGCGAGGCCGTCGAGGATCTCCTGGCTCATGCGACTTCCTTTCGGTTTCGGTGGTGCTATCTGGTTGGTGTGGGTTCGGTGGCTTCAGGGATCTTTGGGCAGCACACTACGGCGCGGTCAGGGCAGCGTCACGACTTGAGCGGCGTAGACCAGGCCCGCGCCGAAGCCGATGACCAGAGCGGTGCCGCCGTGGGGAATCTCCCCGGCGTCCAGCATGGCCTGCATCGCCAGCGGGATGGACGCTGCTGACGTATTGCCGGTGTGGGCGATATCGCGGGCGACCGGCACGTGCTCGGGGAGTTTCAGTGCTCGCACCATCGCATCGGTGATGCGCATATTGGCCTGGTGGGGGATGAAGGCGTCGAGATCGTCGGCGGACACACCCGCGGCATCGAGCGCCTCGGCGGCCTTCTTCGCCATCTCGCCGACGGCCCAGCGGAACACCTGCTGGCCCTGCATCTCCAGCGCCGGGAAGATCTCACCCCCGACAAGCTTGTAGTCGATGAGGGACTGCGTCATGGTGATGGCCTCGAGCTGGGAGCCGTCGGATCCCCAGACGACCGGTCCGATTGCCGGCTCGTCGGACGGCCCGAGCACGACGGCGCCGGCGCCGTCCGCGAACAGGAAGGCCGTGCCGCGATCGTCCGGATCGATCCAGTCGGACAGCTTCTCGACGCCGACGAGGACGACGTACTCGGCACCTCCGGAGCGAATCACGCTGCTGCCGAACTCGATGCCGTAGCAAAAGCCCGCACATGCCGCGGAGAGATCGATGGCAGCAGCCGTGGTCGCGCCAATGCGATGCGCGACGTCCGCGGCTGCGGAGGGGGTGGGGAACGGATGGGTGACGGTGGCGAGCATGACCAGGCCCACGCGCGAGGGGTCGACGCCTGCTTGCTCAAGAGCCTGCCCGGCTGCCTTGACCGCCATGTCGGCGACGCTCTCGTCGGGGGCTGCATATCGACGCTCGATGATGCCCGAGCGCTCGCGGATCCACTCGTCGGATGAGTCGATGCGCTCGCAGAGCTCGTCGTTGGTGACGACTCGCTCGGGGCGGTAGCCGGCGACGGAGAGGATTCGTGCGTAGTTGGCGCCTCGCGATGGCGTGATGGCCGCGCTCATGCGTGCGAGTCCTGGCTGAGGGGGTGCAGTCGGATGATCGGCTGGCCGGGGCCTACTGGATCGCCATCCTCAAGCAGCCATTCGACGATCGTGCCGCCGTGCGGAGCGCCGACCGGGATGGTGTCGCGGAGCGTCTCGACCGTGCCGATGGTCGCGCCCACCGGCAGGTCATCGCCGGCCTTGGTGGCCGCAGCCATGCGGAAGGTGCCCTTGATCGGTGCCACGACCATGCGCCAGGTCGGGTTGTTGTCCAGGCCCGATTCCGTGCCGTGCTCGTTGATCATCCGCCATGCGGCCGGCAGATCGTCCGGAGTCTTAAGGGCAAGGGTGTCGACACCGGGAAGGGCTCGCTTGATGAGTCCGGTGAGGGTGCCAGCGGGCGGAATCTCGATAACCGCCGTGACACCGATGTCGCGCATGGTGTCCATGCACAGGTCCCATCGCACGGGGTTGCTGACCTGCGTGACCAGGCGCTGCAGCACGTCGCGTCCGTCATGCACGATCTGGCCATCCGCGTTGGAGATGAGGGGGATTCTCGGGTCGTGCGTGGTGATGGCTCTGCCGTAGCCGTCGAGGGTCGCGACGGCGGGGGCCATGTGCTCGGTGTGGAACGCTCCCGCAACCTCCAGCGGGCGCACCCGTGACCCCTCGGGCGGATCCGCGGCGAAGGCTTCCAACTGCGCAAGCGTGCCGGCCACCACGATCTGCCCGGCCCCGTTCATGTTGGCGGGGGTCAGGCCGTGCTCGGTCGCCTTGGCGACGACGGTCTCGGGGTCGCCGCCGAGCACTGCGCTCATTCCCGTGGGAGTGACGGCCGCGGCTGCGGCCATGCCCTTGCCTCGTTCGCGGACGAACACCATGGCCTGCTCGGCGCTGAGGACGCCGGAACCGACGGCCGCGGTGATCTCACCGACGGAGTGGCCAGCCCCCGCGCCAATGCGGGAGAAGGCGTGGGCCGGATGGGGGAACAGGCTGAGCAGGGTCACCAGGCCAGCACCGACGATCAGTGGCTGCGCGACAGCGGTGTCGCGGATGGTGTCGGCGTCGGACTCGGTGCCGTGCGCGACGAGGTCAATGCCGGCCACGGCCGACAGCCACTCCAGCCGGTCTCGCACGCCGGGGACGTCGAGCCAAGGGGTGAGAAATCCGGGTGACTGGGAGCCCTGTCCGGGCGCGACAACAACGAGCACCCTCGTAGCCTTCCGTGAATCGGGGGCTGGAAGCGCTGTTGGCGCGTCCAATCTCCCTGGTGAAGTTTTGTAGGAAACCTACAACATCGAGGACCGGGTCCGGGTCAGGTGAGTCCCTCGGTACGCAGTCGGCCGAGGGTCAGGCCGACCCGCAGGGTGAAGGCCCCTCTGGGATCCGTGGGGCTGTAGCCGGTCTCGTCGGCGATCCGGCGCAGGCGGTAGCGGACGGTATTGGGATGGATGAACAGGGCGCGCGCGGTCGCCTCGAGTGAGGGAGTGCGCTCGAGGAAGGCACAGGCGGTGTCGTACAGGGCCGCGTCGCCGAGCAGGGCGTCATGCACGGTGGCAACGAGGGCGCTCACCGCGTCCGGATCCCCGGCCAAGGCTCGCTCGGGCAGCAGGTCCTCAGCAGCCACGGGCCGAGGAGCGTCGGGCCACCCCCAGGCCGCGGACAGTCCCTGAAGAGCCGATCGAGCAGCGCGAGGCACCTGTGCGAGACCTTCGCTCAAGGCGCTGACGACGACAGGCCCGGGGCCGAAATGCGGGGTCAGCAGCCGAGCCGAGCGCATGGGATCCGGTCCGGGGCCCACCACGGCGAGCAGGGTCGCGCCATGGATTCCGCTTAACAGGGCCAGCTCGTGATGCTCCGCCGTGCGTCGCAGCACATCCAAGGAGGTCTCTGGATCGCCGACGGGAGCGGACCCGGCGATCACGAGCAGCGCCGTCGACGATGACCAGCCCAGAGCGGCAACCCGGCCAAGGATCGACTCGTCGATCTCGTCGCGAAGCAGGGCATCGACGACGAGCGCTTCCAGACGCGCGTCCCAAGCGCCGCGGGCCTCGGCTGCACGGGCGTAGACCTCGGCCGTCGAGAAGGCGATCTCGCGGGAGTAGCGCAGCACCGCGATGCGCAGGCTCGGCCGGTCCTCGTGGGAGGCGAGGTCCTCGATGGCCGACTCGACGACCCCGACCGTCGTGCGCACGAGGTCGACGGTCTGCTCCAGGGAGATCACCCGGGTGAGGTCCCTGGGTGCGGTACCGAACACGTCGGCAGTGAGCGCAGCACCGTCCTGCGGCGATTGGTACCACTCGATGAAGGCGGTGATGCCGGCCTGGGCGACGAGCGAGACCCAGGAGCGCTCCTCCGGTCCCAGCCCGCGAAACCACGGAAGGGTCTCCTCCATGCGCTTGGTGGCGGCAGTGGTGAGCGCCCCGGTGGCCCGCGTGAGCTGGGTGATGTCGGGGCGTTCGGGCATCGCGGTGTGGACTATCCGACCTGGATGCCGACGAGCCGACCGATCCCGTAGGTGACGATCGCGGCACCCGCTCCCCACATCAGCTGGCGCATGGCGGAGAACACCACGCCGCATCCGGAGAGCCGGCCGACGACTCCGCCCACGACGACCATGGCGATCAGCGCCAGCGAGATGGCGAGGATCAGCGGCACGGAGGTCGAGGCTCCCTCGCCCATGAAGAACAGGTAGGGCACCACGACGACGCTTGCACCGATGGCGAAGGCGATGAAGCTGGACAGGGCCGCCTTGGTGGGCGATCCGAGCTCGTCGGGATCCAGCCCGAGCTCCTCGCGGGCGAGAGTGTCCAGAGCCGTGCGAGGGTCGCTCATGATCTGGCGGGCGACGTTCGCGGCGCTCTCGCGGTCCAGGCCCTTGGCCCGGTAGATCAGCTCGAGCTCCTTCTGCTCCTCCTCGGGCTTCTCGCGGAGCTCCGCAGCCTCCATCTCGATCTCGCGGCGGAACAGGTCACGCTGGCTGGCAACGCTGACGTACTCACCGGCCGCCATGCTGAAGGCTCCTGCCAGCAGTCCGGCCAGCCCGGCGAAGAGGATTGTCGCGTTGCTCGGAGCAGCGCCGGCGAAGCCCATCACCAGGGCGGTGTTGGAGACGAGTCCGTCGCTGGCGCCGAAGACCGCGGCTCGCATTGAGCCGGACTTGTCGGAGCGATGCCACGACTCTCCGCCAGCCACGGCCTTGCGTGAGGAGAGCAGGGCGTCCACGGCATTGGTCTTCTCCGCCGTCGTGCGCATCTGCTGGAAGACCTCGATGTGCTCGCGCTCGTCCTGCGACATGTAGTCAGGGGCCTCGGGCTCGTCGTCGTACATGCC
>FLOH01001181.1_pt1 | contig 42396 bp, 48 predicted proteins | sample 756751 | NCBI WGS metagenome assembly FLOH01 (sample SAMEA4026879, study PRJEB14308) | marine metagenome | biome: coastal water; material: water | depth 74 m
TACGCTTGCATTATGGCGTTCAGATATTTATTTGCCATTTTTAGATTATATCATATGCAAAATTGGCATCTTTTCTTTGGAATTTTCATAATTTCTAGTCCAATCCTTTTTGCAATGATTGCATTTCCTGATTCCATTGCTTGGAGTTGGAATGAAGGTAGAGGTGGTTACTTTTTTGCACTAGTTTTTGTAGTTGCTGAATTAATTGGTCTAAAAATTGTTATTTCTAAAAAACGATTATTATCTGTAATTCCTTTATCTGCGTTAACCATTTTATATTTAGTTTCATTAGAATATGGTCTAAGAGAATATCTTATTGAATCTGCATCACAATTTAATGTACAATTAATTTATTCTTGGACTTGGATGTGGGATTTTGTAGTAATGGCTATTTTTATTGTTGTTGCACTAACTATTTTCTTTGGAAAACGTTGGATTCGAATTGCGCCTGCCGGTCCAATATTTCTTGCTGGAACTGCAATAATTCTTTCATTAGACGCATTCTTCCCATATGACACACTTGGTCCATTACAATACATTGTTCCATATTTTGTTCAAGCTAATGTTTGGATAATTACTTTCCTTGATATTGGAACTGCAGTTGCACGCGATAATATTATGTTTTTACGTGGTGATCATGGTTCAATGGCACTTCAAGTTTTTTGGCCATCTGCAGGTGTTCATAGCATTATTATTTTTTCACTTGTAATTGGAGCATTTATGTTAAAAATGAATATTCCACGAAATCGTAAAATTATTTATTTTATTTTAGGTATTGTTGGAACTATAGTAGTTAATTTAATTCGTATTTTTTCATTATCTTGGTATGCCCTTAAAGTCACTACTGATCCTGTTGCATGGGAAGAATATCATAAAATTGCAGGTGAGATTAGGTTTTTGCCTTGGTTGTTTGCTTTCATTCTTATTGTAATTGTCATAGAATCTAGGCGTCTAAAAAAATTAGAATCTAAAAATATTGAAAATTAATTTTTTAAAAATAATTTGTAATATCACTTTGCCCTTTAATCTCTGAAAGATCTGCAACTTTCACTCCTAATCTTCTAATGGTTATCGTCTGATTTTCTAATGCTTCTAATAGCAATTGTTTTGAATTTTTTTCTAATTCCTCTAAGTTATTAGTTGAATTTCTTAACATTCTTGATTTTGATTTATTTGTTAAATCCGATTGTACAAAATATATTCCAATTGACTTAAACATTTTATCATTTTTGATAATTACATCGTGTACTTGTTTACATAATTCTTTTAAATTTTCTAGTAGAAATTCATAATTTTTTGAATCTTTTTTTAAAGTTGTCATCTTACTGTATTGTGTACTGTCTTCTTTTTCTTTTACTGACTCGTTATCTATTCCTCTGATGGCATTGTAAATGTAAGTTCCATTTTTCCTTCCAAATTCTTTATTCAATGTAAATACGTCTATTTTTTTTAAATCTTTTATTGTCTCCATGCCCATTTCGTTAAATCTTTCCTCTGTTTTTTTTCCAATACCTGGTATTACTCTGATTTTTAATGATTCTAAAAATTCTTTAACTTTATTTGGTTCTATGACTGTTAAACCATCTGGCTTTTGATAATCTGAAGCTATTTTAGATATTAATTTATTTGAAGAAACACCTATTGAACAACTTAATTTAATTTTGTTTTTAATTTCATTTTTAATTTGCTGGGCTAGTTGTGTTGCTTTCGTAAAATCTTTTCCAACTCTTTTTGTAACATCTATGTATGCCTCGTCTCTTCCAACATATTCAAAAATATCTGCATTCTTTTTCATTATTTTCATTGCCTTTTCGGTCATTTCAGAATAATAGTCAAAATCTACTGGTAGAAACACTGCATCATCTCTTTGTTCGAGTCTTTTTTTTGCAAATGATATTGGTATGCCTGATTTAACCCCGTATTTTCTTGCAGTATAATTTGCAGTTGCGATTGCTCCACTGTCCCCGCCTCTATCTGAGAACACGCAAACACATACTGGTTTTGTTTTTAATTCTGGCTTTCTTACCTCTTCACATTGGGCATAAAAATAATCAAAATCTATGTGGAAAACTATTCTTTCCAATATCAGATCTATGTTAATTTGATTATTATTGTATTTTGTATGAATTTAAAAATTAGATTTAAAGTCTTAAGTTAATATCTAAATATTGATATGATTTAGTATCATTATGGATTATCCTGTATCTGCCGATGAAAATGGTGTAAATTTTAATCCTGATAAAATGGAAAAAGAAAAACTCTATCACTGTATTTTTAAGAATAAAGCTATGTTGGTGTTCAAAGATTCTCAAGATATGATGAATTGCTATGAAATTGAACAACCTGATCTAGTTGAAGAAATTAAAAAATGCCCTTCAGATGATGCTCTTGAAAAATTATTTCAAGACTATTTGCAAGGAAAACACCTGAAAAATTAAATAAAAGATAAAATCACCGCCATATTACGGGAATTTAATATTGAGCAGTAATAACAAATCAAATGATGCAGAGGATATTTTATCGGAATTTGGTTCTAGAACTAATTCCGAACCAACACCAGAACCTATAGTTGAACCAACACCAGAACCTATAGTTGAACCAACACCAGAACCTATAGTTGAACCAACACCAGAACCTATAGTTGAACCAACACCAGAAATTGAAACTATTGAAGATCGTAACGTTATTTTTATTGGAACTAAACCCATAATGAATTATGTTTCTGCAACATTAACACAACTTTCAACTAGACCTACAATTACAATAAAAGCTAGAGGAAAAAGAATTACACAGGCAGTTGATGTTTCACAAATGATTACTAAAAGAATGGATGCCGTTGGATATGTAATTAGTGATGTTAGAATTGCTTCTGAGTCCCTTACATCACAAGATGGAAAACAACGTAAAGTTTCTAATATGGAAATTGATATTTCAAAAGAATAATTTAATAAATTTTGTTTTAATTATTTTTATAATTTTTATTGTTATGCTTATTTTCCCCTTTCATCTATATTTTCTTGTGATATAGAACCTCTACCTATTTTGAATCAAATGTAAATTTATCAAACCCCTCGTGATACTATGATTAAAATTTTAAATTGTGGTTAAAAATATGTCTACTAAAAATGTAATTCCAAAGTAAACTAGTATAACACTCAATCCTAATAATATAATTTTATAATTTCTATTTGAAATTATTTTAACACTTTTTGATGCAAGAAATGCGATAATTCCTAACCATACAAAATCCATCCAAATATGTAATACAAATACAATTAGTATTCCTGCAAATGCCCATACTAACATGGCATCTGAAATTAATTTGAATCCTATTGTTAACCACCATATAATAAAAAATGGATTTAGTGCACTAAGTAAAATTCCAGTAATTATTGGACCATATTTTGGTTTTGTTGAAATAAGATTATTTTTTGTAAATATGGTCTTAATCTGCATGCCTGCAAATACGAATAATGTAATTGCACCAAAAATTGAGATAATTGTTCTAAATTCAGGAAATATTTCTAACGAAAATACTCCAACTCCTAATAAAATTACTAATGGTAATTCTACAATTGAATGACCTATTGCAATTTTAACTCCTGATTTTACTCCTTTCCTTAAACCATATGTGATATTCGCTGCAAATAATGGTCCTGGTGCCATAACACCTGATGCTGAAATTATTGTTACTAGTATTGCAAATTCTATTATCTGAATCATCTTTTTTAATTACTTTATACCTGTACTAGAAAAAATTTATCTATACATTGAATCTTTTAGGTGAGTTGATTCTTCTTGAGTTTCTTTTATTATGGCTTCAGCTTTTTTAGCTTCTTTTCGCAATGATGGAATATCGCATGATGCCCCTGGAATTAATTTTGACATTGCAAGACAAAGTTCTGCACTTGATTTGAAATCTGGTCCTTTACCTGAAGTGTTAAAAATTATTACAATTACATCTTGATTTATCATACTTCCTTCATTTAGTAACACTCCTGGTATTCCTGGGATCGTTCCATGTTCTAGTACTTTTAATCCTGCATCTTTGATTTTGGTTCTAGCCGAATCTGTACTTCCTATTCCCATCATCTGTGCATTTTCTTTATCTGATTTTACTGCAACACTACTTACAATTAATTTAATTTTATGTTTTTTTGCCCATTCTAACATTAATTTGGAAACATCCCTGTGCATTGATTGATCTAAATTTAGATATGATGAAAATACACCTACCTTCAAATCTTCATTAATAAAAATTCTAGATGGATAGTTTGGCTTACCATCTTTTATAACGCTAATTGGTGGAAAATCTTCTGAATCTATGATTCCACCTAATTCAAATTGAGATGTATGTATCATTGATTCTGTTGCAATTGCACTACTGAATCCAACTGATGGAAATCCATCTATCATGTACCCTCCTTCTAAATTAAATTTTTTTAGTTCTTTGATTATTATTTCTGATCTTGCCATAATCCTCTTAAATTTTGTATTTAATACTAATGTTTATTCTTTTTTATTTATTTTTAAAATTATGACAACTCAAGTCAACACTTGTTTTTTTCATTTTAAGTATAAAATTATAGATTGATTACACTTTTCTCTTTAATTATCTAAGTAAGCTTTAAACCGACTTATTTTATTAGATTAAGTATGACTGGCAGAATTAAGGTTGGTTTAGTTGGTATTGGTAATTGTTTTTCTGGATTGATTCAAGGAATTGAATATTACAACAAAAACCCTTCTCAAGAGGTTACAGGAATTATTCACGATAAATTAGCTGGATATGGTATTCATGACATTGATTTTGTTTGCGGTTTTGATGTTGCTGAAAATAAAGTTGGAACCCGTTTGATGAGTGCAATTTATGAATCTCCTAACATGGTTGATTGGATTGCAAAAGATGACATGCCAAAAACTGATGCAATGATCTATGAAAGTCCTTTACTTGACGGTGTTGGAATTTGGGTTGAAAATAAAATTAATCCTCTTACTAGCACTAAAACTATTGAACAACTTACTACTGAAGCAAAACAAATAATCAAAGATACCGGTGTTGAAATTATTGTTTCATACCTTCCTGTAGGTTCTGATAAAGTAACTGAATTTTGGGCTCAAGTGTGCCTTGATACTAACACTGCATTTGTTAATTGTATTCCATCCTTTATCGCATCTGATGAAACCTGGGCAAAAAAATTCCAAGAAAAAAATATTCCATGTATTGGTGATGATATTAAAGGACAAGTTGGTGCAACTATTGTTCATAGAACTTTAGCTAAATTATGTAGTGACAGAGGAACAAAAATTGATTCGACATATCAAATTAACGTAGGTGGAAATACTGATTTTCTAAATATGAAAGAACAAGATAGACTAATTTCTAAGAAAATTTCTAAAACTGAAAGTGTACAAAGTCAATTAAAAGAAAGATTGCCTGATGACCAAATTTATGTTGGACCTTCTGATTTTATTCCCTTTTTAGGTAATACAAAATTAATGTTTATGAGAATTGAAGGTCGGCAATGGGCAAATCAACCATACAATATGGAAGTTCGTTTAGAAGTTGATGATAAAGCTAATTCTGCTGGTATTGTAATAGATGCAATTAGATTGGCGAAAATTGCTCTTGATAGAAAAATTGGTGGTCCAATTAAACCTGCTAGTGCATATTTGATGAAACATCCTATAGAACAAACTTCTGATGTTCAAGCAAAATTTGACTGTGAAAAGTTTGTTGCAAATGAATAATTATTGAAAATTATTTCTATCTTGTAACCTTTGTTTTCTAATTCCTTGATAATCTGAGAATGTAATATTTACTGATTCTTCACTTTCTCCCTTTAGTTGTGTTATTCTGGTTTTTACTATTTTTTCTTCTTTTGTTAGTTCAACTATGAGGCTATTTTCTCCAAATCTACTATTTTCAACATTTGGTGCAATAATGGGGATTATATTTTCTAGAGATCTTACTTGAACATACCTTTTCCATGGCTCAATCCCTTCTTTTACAATTCTACTTGGGGAGAATAGAATTTCTGCCCCTTTTTTGGTCAATGTTTCTGCCACGCCTGGAAAAACTATGTCATAGCATATCATTATTCCAAATTTACACTATGTGTTGAAAATTTTGGCTTCAGTTCCTGGTTTGACTGTCTCTTTTTCATAGTCATATGGATGAATTTTTTCTTGTTTTCCAATTATCTCTCCTTCTGGCCCTATGATCGGTGAATTAATTGATATTTTTTTTCCATTTTTTTCATAAAATACGCCTGGTATTATTGTCATTGAATAATTTTTTGCAATTTTTTTAAATTCAATATATTCTTGATCATAATTTTCAATCTGATTGTTTACAAGCCATTGTTCTGGCAGACACACAATTTCTGTTTCTGTTTTACCTAGTTTTTCTAATAATTTTGAGATATTTTCAATTCCTTTTTTGTTGTTTTCATACGATCTTGTTGTTTTCATACGATCTTGTTTGAACTAATCCTACCTTTGTCATGTGTTTTAATTATATTCTTAGTAATTATATTTAGGCTCATTTTAATTTCATAATTTTTTTACAAGTTATTTCATAATTACCTCCGCTACGAAAAATTTCATAATGTAACAAGAAAAATTAATCAATAGAGTCAACAAAAATTGTTAAGCATCGATTATCCTATCTAGTTAGAATTGATCTCTATTGGTACATGTAAAAAAAGTAGAAATCTTTGGTTTCAAATCATTTGGATTTACAAATACTACAGTTCAGTTTGAACCTGGACTTGTATCGATCTCTGGTCCAAATGGATCTGGTAAAAGTAACATTCTAGATGCAATAATTTTTGCAATGGGTGAAAACAAACCCAAAGTAATGCGAGTTGATAAACTACGATCTTTAATTCATGATATCGAAGGAACTCGTCGTGGGCCTAAAATAGCACGATCAAGTGTACACTTTGATAATACTGACAGAAAAATTCCTGTTGATTCTGATGTAGTTGAGATAACTAGAGAACTAGATGAATCTGGTGAAAACACATACTATCTAAATAAAAAGAAAACACAACGAAGTCATATTCTTGATTTACTTGACATGGCAAATGCTGGTTTAGGACAACTAAATGCCGTTCAACAAGGAACTGTAACTAGAATATCTGAATTTACATCTGAAGAAAAAAGAAAAACAATTGAAGATTTAATTGGACTTTCATATTTTGATGAGAAAAAATCTGAATCAATTAAACAACTCGATGAAGCAGATAGACGACTTGAGATTGCACTTGCTAAAATGGGTGAAATTAAAAAACGAATTGATGAACTTGAAGAAGAAAGAAACCAAAAATTACGACATGATCTTTTAGAGCGTGAACTCAATAGATACAAAGCAATAGCCGCTGCTAATAAAATGAAAGTAATATCTGCCAAAAAATCTACTAAAGAGACAACTTTAGATGAATTAAATCAAGAAATGACCTCCCTTGATAGTGAACGAACTGTTTTGAGGGATGAAATTAGTATTTTAGATACCGAAAAATCTACATTAATGAAATCTGCAAATGATTATAGTCAAGCAAAGGCTTCACTTGATGTTGAAATTAGTTCTGCAATGGAACAATATGAAATTGACAACAGTGCAATATCTGCATCAAAGAAAAGACTTGAACAAATCAATACACGTATCCCTGAAATTAAAATTGAACTAGGTGATATCATCACTGCACGACAAGACATTGATATTAAAATTCAACAAATAAAAGACTCCCTTGAATCTACAAATGAACAAAAAAATAAAATCAATACTGATTTAGAACTAATTGATTTAGGTAGAAATAAAATTCTTACAGAACAATCTGAAGCAGCAGCAAAACAATCTGAAATTGATAGTAAAATTAAAATTCTTACACGACAATTAAATGATGTTCAACTAAAACTTTCTAAAGTACAAAATGAAAAAAATGAATCTATATTAAAAATAACGTCAAACTCTGAAAAGTTTACTCAATTAGAAAAAGATATTGTAGAATTAACTAGTATAGAATCTAAATTAGAATCTTTAACAAATAATCATCGCGCTAGTATCTCTGAATTAAAATCTAGAATTATAAAATTAAAAACTAGAAAATTAAAAATTAACACTGATATGGATGAGTTGGGATTTATTTTAGAAAAATCTGATAAAGCTGCCAATCAATATGAATCAAAAATTAAAACTGTGAAAGGTTACATGCAAGAGGATTACACTGTTGCAAAATTAAAAGAGGATGCTGACAAGTTGGGTATCGATGGATTAGTTTATGAGATGATTTCTTGGGATAAAAAATATGAGCGTTCTGTTCTTGCAGTTAGTTCTGATTGGATAAAGGCAATAGTTGTAAAAGATTTTGCAACATTACTTGGAATTGCTGAGGTTGCAAGATCTAAACAACTCCCAAAATTAAAAATAATACCTCTTGACGCTATTCCTAAATTCAAACTTACTTTACCTAACGAGCCTGGGATAATTGGCATATTATCTGATTTTGTAAATGCGGATGATGCATATTCTGCACTTAAAACGTTCCTTTTTGGAAATATCATTCTAACTGAAACTCGTGAATCTGCTTATAATCTATCTCAACTAGGTTACAAATCTGTAACTCTTAGCGGTGAATATTTTGAAGCTAAAAATGGCACTGTTGTAATTGATATTAATTCAAAAATTTCTAAACTTACAAAATTAATTTCTATGAGTAGTGATATTGATGGATTATTCAAATCAATTAGTTTGATTAAAAAATACATGTTAAAGAAAAAACACTATTTAAAAAAATTAGATGATTCTGTTCAATCTTATTCTGACCGCCTTTCGCTCTCTGAAAATAATCTTACATCTGCAACTGAAAATTATTCTAATCTTAAATCTAGAATTAATTCTGCAAAAATTATGAAAGAGCAATTAGCAACAAGAATTTCTGATTTAACTTTAAGAAATAATGTCATTAAATCTGAAGTTTCTACTAATGAGTCCCACGTTGAATCATTACTTGATAGAATTGCACTTGTTGAACAAAATTATTCTAGTGGAGAGCAAACTAGAATTGCAACTGAATTATTAAAAATGAATGTCAAAAAATCTGATATTGAAAAACGCTACACAACAATCATGAATGAATATCGTGATAAATCTTCACAACTAACTGCAATGCAAACTCAGGATAATCGTGAAAAATCTCAAGTTAGTAGATTAAATGAAGAAGAAGATTCCTTAAATTCTGAATATTTAGAAGTTGAAACAAAAATTCAAGACTTAGAAAAACAAAAAGATCCTAAAAGAGAAATTTTAGAAAAATTAAGAGAGAAAGAACAAGTTTTAATTTCAACTTCTGGTTCTTCCATTGGAGAAGTTCAAGAAATAGATGATAAATTAAAAGTTTTATCTGAAAATGATAAAGTTCATACTACCCAAATTAATAATTTAGAACGTCAGTCTGATTCACTAACTCGTGATTTACGTGATTTAGTTGAAAATGAAGTTAACCTACAGCATATTCTTTCTGCATTTGGATTTGATAAAAACATGGAAACATTTGACGTTGAAACTATTGTACAGGGTTTAAATTCTGAATTAACTTCCCTTAGTGCATTAAATGCAAAGGCTCCTGAAACATATCTTGAAGTCTCATACGGATACAGATCTATGTCTACTAGAAAGAATTCTCTAGAAGAAGAACGAAACTCTATTGTTAAATTTATTGAAGATATTGAAAAAGACAAACGACAAACATTCCTTGATGCATTTGATAAAGTTGATAAAGAAATTAGATTAATTTTTAATAAAATGACTGGTGGTCATGCTTGGTTAGAGTTACAAAATGAAGATGATATATTTAATTCTGGAATTTCATATTTAATTCAATTTCCAAATAAACCAAAAAGAGAGTCTACTTCAATTAGCGGAGGTGAAAAAACACTTGCAGCAATTGTATTTGTACTTGCATTACAAAAACTCAAACCTTCTCCGTTCTATTTGTTTGATGAAGTTGATGCTCACCTTGATGCACCAAATGCAGAAAGACTTTCTACAATTTTGGAAGAAAGATCTAAGGAAAGTCAATTCATCATGGTATCTTTGAAAGATTCTGTAATTCAAAAAGCTAAATTAATTTATGGTGTTTTTCCAAAAAATGGCGTTTCTCATGTTGTTACCTATAAAGACAAACGAATGCCTTCTGTAAAATCCAGCTAGTCTAATTTAACATGACATGCAGAATAATGATTATCTGCAACTTTTTCTAAATCTGGTTCTTTACTACATTTTTCAATTGCGTATATGCATCTTGGTTTGAATCTACACCCTTCAAACTCATCTGTATCTGGAGGATCTTTAATTCTAATTTCTTTTTTTCTGTGTAAATTATCTGGGTTTGGTTCTGAAATAGCATCTATTAGTGCTTGAGTGTATGGGTGTCTTGGATTTTCTAATACCTGATTAATTGGACCTGTTTCTACAATTTTCCCTAAATACAAAATTCCAATTCTTTGACCAAAATATTTTGCAGTTGCTAAATCATGTGTGATGTAAATAAATGAAATATTGTATTTTTTTTGTAATTCCTTCATTAATTCCAACATTTCAGATCTAATTGACACATCTAACATTGAAACTGGTTCATCTGCTATGATTATTTTTGGTTTTAATGCTAGTGCTCTTGCTAGTACAACTCTTTGTCTTTGTCCCCCTGATAACATGTGAGGATATTTTTTAATAATTTCTTCTGCTGGTTCTAGTTTAACTTCTTGTAACACTTCAATTATTCTTTTCATTCTTTGTTGTTTGTTTCCCGTATTGTGAATTTCAAGTGGCTCTGATATGATATCCCCTATTTTCATTCTAGGATTTATTGAGTCATAAGGGTCTTGATGAATCATTTGACAATCCATTCTGATTTTTTTTATGTTTATTTTTTGATTATCTATTTCTTGATCCTCAAAAATAATTTTTCCAGCATCTGCTTGAATTGATTTTAAAATTAGTTTTGCAATTGTTGATTTACCTGATCCTGATTCTCCTGCCAACACAAACACTTCGCCTTTTTTAATTGAAAATGTTACATCATCTACTGCTTTAACGATAGATGATTTTGAACTAAATATTTTCTTTTTAATATAATATTTTTTTAAATGTTCAATTTTTAATATCTCTGTCAATGATGACCTTTAATCCTTGGTGTATATCAAGAAATATTATTTTCTGTGCATCTTTGGGATAAGACACTTATGGAAACTTTACATGATTCATATAACTTGAGTGATGTTACGTCCAATCTTAATTATAAAAAATACACACTAGATGATAAATTACAATATTTCAAACCCCATGCTATAAAAATTGAAAATTCTTTTGCTGATGAAATTAAATCCAGTCTGAGTAGAGACGAGAAATTTATTTCTCCAAAATTTTTTTATGATCTTAAAGGCTCTGAACTCTTTGAGGAAATTTGTTTACTGCCTGAATATTATCCTACACGTACCGAAATTAGCATTTTAAAACAACTACAAAATGATTTGTCTAATTATATTGATGATTCATTTCGTTTAGTGGAATTGGGTAGTGGGACATCTACTAAAACCCGACTTATTTTGAATATTTTTAAAAAATTCCAAAAAATAGAGTATTTCCCAATTGATATCTCTGAGATTTTAGCTGAGTCCTCTGAGGTTTTACAATCAGAATATGATAATTTACACATCACAGGAATTATTGACACATACGAAGGAGGTTTGGAGTTTCTGAAAAATTATGATACAAAAAAGAACCTGATAATATTTTTAGGATCAAGCTATGGCAACTTTGCCCCTGATGATGGGGTACAATTCTTGAAAAAAATAAACTCTACAATGAAATCAGGTGATTTGTTTCTAATTGGGTTGGACTTGGTAAAGGATTCATCCATTTTGGAATCAGCTTATAATGATTCAGAAGGTGTAACTGCTGCATTTAATCTCAATGTGTTATCTAGAATTAATGCTGAGTTGGATGCTGATTTTGATTTGGATACATTTACACATCACTCTGTGTATAATGAGAAATCACAACGAATTGAGATGTATCTAAAGTCTTTGGTAAATCAGAGTATTGTAATATCAAAGTCCGGTGTCACTATACCTTTGAGAAAAGATGAGTTAATCCACACTGAATACTCACATAAATTCAAACTATCTCAATTGGATACACTCTTTGAGGATACAGGGTTTATGGTAAATCATACTTGGTGTGATGAAAAAAAACACTTCTCACTAACGTTATTATCAAAAAAATAAAATCTATTTTTTTTACCTGTTACAAAACAATGAACCCATTCTTTGTGCAATATCCAAAAAATTATTGTCATTATCGATCTAAACTAAATCCATAACTCGTTTTACTAAAAAAATAACGAAAATTAACGCGTGATTTACACAAAATTAACGTGTAATTGGAAACATGCCTACTCTAAATTACGCGTAATGACGATGTAATCACGAAATTAACGACGTAATCACGAAATTAACATAAAATACATCTGTTAACACGTTTTTTATTACAACGTTACAAAATTATTAAAAATTTGAATTACCTAATTATGAGATAATTTAATACAAAAATTCTTGATCAAAACTAAACATCTTGTGCACATCTAAATCCAGAAAAGAGCCATCTCTCATCTAGTCTAAAGAAATTTCTGTAACTTCCCCTAATTGACATTGCAGGTGTCCCAAAGGAACCGCCTCTCAAAACTTTTTGATTTGTAAACCATTTGTCATTATACTCATCAAATCCTGATTTGAATCCAGGATAGCCCATAAATTCTGATGATGTCCATTCCCATGCGTCTCCAATCATCTGTTGACACCCTGATGGACTAGCCCCGTTTGGATATGTACCAATTTCTGTACATCCCCATTGATATGATTCTAATAAATTACATTTTTCTTCAGTTGGGGCATCATTTCCCCATGGAAATATGGTCTTTTCTTGTGTTACATCATTCCAACATGCAGCTTTTTCCCACTCTGCTTCTGTTGGCAGCCTTTTTCCTGCCCATTTACAATATGCATCTGCTTCATAGTAACTAACGTGACATACTGGTTCGTTTGGGTTAATTTTTCTAATTCCTAAAAAGTCCCTCACATACCATTCATCATTAATTTTTTCCCAATACATTGGAGAATCCCATTTATTTGATTTGACTTTCTCCCATCCGTCTGATAACCAATGTTTGTAAGTTTCATATCCTCCATCATTCATAAATTCTAAATATTCTTGATTGGTTATTGGAAAAATTCCCATTTTAAAATTTTCAAGATATGTTTTATGTTCTGGTAATTCAATATCATAACAATAATTTTTTCCATTATACCCCATAGTGTATAGACCTCCTTTGATTTCCACAAATTCTTTTTGTGTTTCTTGTTGCTTTTCAATTTTATTTTTTCTTACTGGTAAATATTGTTCTGCAAGAAGATGTTGTAAATCATACACTAACAATTCTTGATGTTGACATTCATGATGAAATCCAATTATAATTAATTTTTTTTCATCTTCACTTAATTCTCGAGATCCAATAAATTTTTCTACTTTTTGATTGATTGTATTGAAATATTGAAAAATTTCATCAACAGTAGGTCTTGATGTGATTCCTCTTAATTTTTTATCATGTGGAACTCCAAATTGCTGATAATAGGAATTTAAATATTCTGAGAATTCTTTTGAATGAAATTCATAATTTTTATCTAATTTACTCATTATTGCTTCATAAATCCAACTTACATGGCCAATATGCCATTTAGGTGGACTCATGTAAGATGCAGTTTGAACTACAAAATCATCTTTTTTTAAATTTTTTACCAGTTCTAATGTTCTACTCCTAGTTTCCCTAAATTGTTCTACTAATGTTCTATTTTCTTCTAGATTAACTGTCATGTTTGAAAAATATTTTTTTTGTATTATTATGTTGCGGCTAAATTACTACTAGTATCCTCTTGCAAAAATAGGGGTTGATACGCTTGGTTCATTACAGTAAATGCACTTTTGATTGGTATTTTCACTACCAAATGGTATTACTCTGATTTCAGCCCCTGTCTCTTCTTTGATCTTATCTTCACATTCTAATTTTCCACACCATGGGGAATTGAAGAATCCACCTTTCTCTATTTTGGATTTAAATTCTGAATAATCTGAAATATCTAAAGTGATAGTTTTTGTCTGTTCTCTTGCTTTTTTTAACATCTCTATTTGAATTTCATCTAAAATTATTGGTATCTTTTCAATTTCATTAAAACTCAAACTTATTTTTTCTAAATTGTATCTTTTTGCAACAACAATGTTTTGATTCTCTATGTCCTTAGGACCTATTTCTATTCGTAATGGAACTCCTTTTAGTTCCCAGTCATTAAATTTGTATCCTGGTGACATTCCTTCTCTGTCATCAACGTGAACTCTGATATCTTTTGATTCTAATTCATTTCGAATTTCTTCCACTTTAGGCAATACACTGTTTTTATCTTCATCATTTTTGTAAATTGGTACAATCACTACTTGTGTTGGAGCTACTTTTGGTGGTAACACCAAACCTTTGTCATCTCCGTGAATCATGATCATTGCACCAATCAATCTCCAAGAAACTCCCCATGATGTTTGCCATGCAAAATGTTCTACGTTGTCTTTATCTGCAAATTTAACTTCAAATGGTTTTGAAAAATTCTGTCCCAAGAAATGAGATGTACCCATTTGCAGTGCCTTACCATCTGGCATTATTGATTCCATGGTTGTTGTGTATATCGCACCCACAAATTTTTCTTTTTCACTTTTCTTTCCTGTACTTACTGGAATTGCAAGCTCATCTTCCACTGTCTTTTTATAAATATCTAAAATTGTCATTACTTCTTTTTCAGCTTCTTCTTTTGTAGAGTGTACCGTATGTCCTTCTTGCCAAAGGAACTCTGATGTCCTGAGAAATGGTTTTGTTGCTTTAATTTCAGCTCTTAGTGCTGTATTCCAAAAATTCATTTTTAGTGGTAAGTCTCTCCAACTTTGAATCCATTTTGAATATAACGTGTATGCTAATGTTTCAGATGTTGGTCTTAATGCTAATCTATCTCCTATCTCATTTGTACCTGAATGTGTTACCCAAAATACTTCTGGGTTAAAACCTGCAAAATGTTTTTGTTCTTTTCCTAGCAATGATTCTGGAATAAGTATTGGTAAAAACCCATTTCTAATTCCATTTCGTGCAAATTTTTTATCAAATGTATTTCTTAATGACTCCCAGATTGAATACCCGTCAGGTCTGAGAACAATTAATCCTTTAACTGGTGCATAATCTGCAAGTTTTGCCTTTAAGACTACTTGTGTATACCATTCACTAAAATCATCTTTTTTTGAAACTGTGATTCCTACGTTTTGTTTTCCCAAACTAATTGTATGAGAATTAATTTAACTAATGAGCCTTTCGTGAATTTCTTTAAAATTTATTATGTTATTTGAGTGGGTTGCCTTTGCATAACACTTCACCCATAACTCTACTTTGAAAATTTGGACATATGAAACATTGAACAAATTGAATATCATCTTTTAAAACTGGACATTTTACAAATTCTTGTTTCATTCTTTTTAGCATTTTTGGACTAACTCCTTTTAGTTTTAGTTTTCCTTTATCGTCCATCATTCCTTGTGATTTTAAATCTGCTTTGAGTTCATCGGGAAATTTTACTTTATCTTCTGTAGTTTCAATTTTTACGTCGTATTTTCTCTCAAGTTCACCCATACACATTGCATATTATTCCGTGATTTATCCCTAACTGTTTCTAATTATTTTTTAAACTTTAATATGATGAATGAAGAAATTTTACAAATTCTGTTTATTATAGTCACTACTTTAATATAATTAGATTTTTTTTTTAATATAGAAATATTTTGTTGATAATTTTTGATGTTGAAGGCGTTTTGTATGATGAAGAATACCTTCCAATTCTCGCAGAAAAATTAAACAAAGAAAAAGAAATTTGGGAGATTACAAAACAAGGAATTCAAGGTAAAATAAATTGGGAAGATGGACTTCGAACTAGAGTTGCTGCATTAAAGGGGTTAGATGAAAAAGTATGTCAGGCGGTTGCTGATAGTCTGCCTATAATGCCTGGTGCAAAAGAAACATGTAGGATCTTAAAAGCTGCAGGTTGGAAAATTATGGCTGTTTCTGGTGGTTTTACATTGATGATGGACAAATTACAAAAAGAATTGGGTTTTGATTATGTATATTGTAATGATTTAATTTTTAAAGATGGTAAACTTGATGGCGTTAACATTGTTGTTGATTCTGATAAATCAAAATCTGCAAAAATAAAAATTGCTGAATGGGGTGAAAATAAAGAGGATATTGTTTGTGTTGTGGACGGTGCAAATGATATTAAATTATTTGATGTTTGTGGCCTTGGTATTGCCTATAGGGCACAGGATTTAGTTAAAGACTTGGCCACTACTACACTAGAGGAAAAAGATTTATCTAAAATTTTGGGTATTATTAACAAACATCTTAAATTAGATCTTCCTACGGCATAAACATTTTTTAGTACTATATCTTAAATATTTTAATTGCAAATTATTCCAATCTTCATTGAAAAAGAAATTACTGTAGGTGATGATTTATCTGAACTCATTTTAAATTCTGGTGATATACTTGATGGTGATGTGCTTGTAATTGCACAAAAAATTATTTCCAAGCAAGAAGGTAGAATGATTGAATTATCTACCATACAGCCATCTTTGTTGGCTCAAGGTATTAGTTCACAATACAATAAAGATCCTGCACTTGTTGAATTAATTTTATCTGAATCAAAAAGAATTGTTAGACTGAAAAATGGTTTAATTATTGTGGAAACTAATAGTGGATTTATTTGTGCAAATGCCGGAATAGATGAAAGTAACGTTATTGATGGATTTGCAACGTTACTTCCACTAAATTCTGATAAATCTGCGGAGATAATTCGAACAAATATTTTAAATAAAACTGGCAAGAATGTCGCTGTGGTTATTTCTGATACTTTTGGTAGGCCTTTTAGAATGGGACAAACTAACTGCGCTATTGGAATTTCGGGTTTAAATCCTATTTTGGATTATGCTGGAACTTTGGATTCTTTTAAACGTATTTTACGTATTACTGCAATTGCTATTGCTGATGAACTGTCTTCTGCTGCAGAACTTGTTATGGGTAAAACAAAAAAATGTCCTGTAGCTATAATTCGTAACTATTCCTTTAATGTCGGACATAACACTATACAAGATTTAATTCGTCCTGAAAATGAAGATCTTTTTAAATAATTTTTTATCTTAATTTCATTTTTATTTTTTTTATGATTTATGGATGAACAAATATTGAATTAATTAGTTATTTCTTAATTAGATTTTAATATGACAAATCATTCTATAGATATAGATATCAATGTCTGAATCCAATGAAAAAAAATTAGATGCAACAGGATTATTTTGTCCTGAACCTGTATTTAGAACTAAAATTGAAATTGAGCGAATGCAAGTTGGACAAATTATTAGTGTCTCTGCTGATGATCCTGATGCTGAAGAAGATATTTCCAGATGGGTTACAAGAAACGGTCATGAATTGTTGAATTTGACTAAAGATGGCAGTACGACTACACTTCAAATTAAAAAAATGAAATAATTTTATTATTCTGATATTTTTTTAATGTTTGTTTCATAAAATTTTCTAAAAATACTGTTCATGTGTTTTTCATGATCTACACAATTTGTACTAATTTCTAATATTTTCTTTTTAACTCCCTTACTCCAAAGACTTTGCTGTTTATCTTTAGAATCTATGATTGAAGGGTTTTCTTTAATTTTTTCCATTATTTTTATGAGGTCTGTTGACAATTGACGAAATTTACTAATGTATAGTAGATACGTTTGTGCTTCACCTTTGTTAATCAAATTCATCATATTTTGTATTTCGTTATAATATGCTAAACTTGTTTCATCATATTTTTTTAATTCTTGAATTCTTTTTTCCCAATACTCTTTTGTTGTTTTTTCTTGAATTTTATATGTAAATTGATTTTTTGCTAGAATCGAGCCTAACTCTGCTAATTTTTTACTTTTTTCATCCATCATATTTTTACTTTTTTCAGAATCATAACTCATTAATTAATTATTTTTGATTCGTATTAAAGAACTTGACTTTTTTGCTTATTCCAAACGTCGTCTAATTTTTTTGAATAATTTAAAATACATTCTTCACAAAATGAATCCCATTCATCTATTTTTAATTTTTTAAAAAAAACTAATGCCCATTTGTATTTAGGTTCTTTTTTATATTGAAATTGTTGAATTGTGTAAATTTCTTTTTGATAAAACTTATTCAAACATTTTTTGCATTGTACTTTTTTATTTGTCTGCATTTTCTGTTAAGAATTTATCGACATCTATTGCAGCCATACATCCAAACCCTGCAGCTGTAATTGCTTGTCTATAACTTCTGTCGTGCACATCTCCTGCTGCAAAAACTCCCTCCATGTTTGTATGTGTTTTATTTTTTAATACAATGTACCCTTCACCATCTAAATCTATTTGACCTTTGAATAATTGTGTATTTGGTATGTGTCCAATTGCAACAAACAACCCTCCTACATCTATTGTTTTTTCTTCATTTGTTTTTAGATTTTTTAATACTGCTTGCTGCATTTTCTGATCACCTTTAATTTCAGTTACTTCCGAATTCCAATGAAATTGTATTTTTTCATTATTCATAGCTCTTTCTTGCATTACTTTACTTGCACGTAATTCTCCTCTTCTGTGCACTACATGGATTTTGGTTGCAAATTTTGTTAGAAATGTTGCTTCTTCAATTGCTGAATCTCCTCCTCCTACCACAATAAGCTCCATGTTTCTAAAGAATGGTCCATCACATGTTGCACAATACGACACACCTTTGCCTGAAAATTCCTCTTCTCCTTTAATTCCCATTTTTCTTGGATTTGCACCTGTCGCAATGATTACTGCTCGTGCCTCATATTCTTCAGAACCTGTTAATACTTTGTAAGGTGCACGTCTAAAATCCATATCCACTACTACATCATCAATAATTGTGGTTCCCATTCTTTGTGATTGTTTTCTCATTTCTATCATTAAATCTGGACCCATTATTCCATTCTCAAATCCTGGATAATTTTCAACTTCTGTGGTGTTGACTAGTTGTCCCCCTGGTAGTAATCCTGATAAAATTAAAGTATCGTAACCTGCTCTTGAACAATAAATTCCAGCGGTATATCCTGATGGCCCTGCACCAATAATGATTACATCAAATTTTGTTTTCTTTACACCTGATATTTTTGGAGCGTCATTACTAGTTTGCAATACTGCTGATCCTGAATCTGCTGACATCATAGTGTATAATGTCTTTATTTCAATAATTTAAGTCAATATATTATTCTAAGATTTTTAATTTTTAATTTTTATTAAGATCTCTTCATGTTTTTTACACATTTTTTTATTATCTACTTGTGAAATAAATAGATCTTTTTGCCAATGCGAATTAAATAATCTACATTGATCATTGTCACAAAAAGCATCTCCTGTTTCATAGTAAAATATTGCTTGTAATGCATACCCTTCAACAATATCTGACATTCTAGAATCTCCATATTCTAAAAACTGACCTTTGTATTTTTTCTTAATTTCTCCAATTTCTTCTTTTGAAAAATTAGTCATTAGATCTAGATAGTATTGTTTGGGTTTGGCAGGAGCTTCAATTATGCCTGTTGTTGAAATTATTATTGGATTTGATCCAACCAGTGCTCTTGCATGATATCTAAAATCATTTTCATCAAACGTACATGTGAGTTTATTTGTAAAAATTATATTTAAAATATTTTGATTTTTTTCCTCATTTGGAATTAATTCTGTAACTATATTACTTAATTCAATGCCGTCATAAAGTATCATTTCTTCTTTATTTGACATATCCTTATTTTCTAATTCAATTGAAATTTCTTCTATGGATGGAATGTGCTTTTGAAATGTTTTTTTTAAATTAAATATTCTACTACTAGCAATGTTTTCACATGTTTTTTTATTTATATTTTCAAAAATATTGTTTCTTATTTCAATTTTAATTTGAAATATATTTTCAATAAACTTTTTTAATTTTTTAATATCTATTTCTAAAACTGAAGGTTCATTGTATAATATTATTTTAGAAATTTTCACTATGGTGTTTTTTTATAAATTACTTATCTGTCTAACTCTTTTAGTTTTTCAGCTACTATTTGGGCTGCCTTCTTTCCTGAATATAACATTGAGCCAAATGTTGGTCCCATTCTTGCCAATCCATAAGTTTCAGTAACTGACATTCCTGCTGCAATTAATCCTGGATAAATTTCACCTGTTTTATTCACTACGTGTTCTTCTCCATCATTAACGTGCATTGGTTCCATTCCTTTCCATTCTGCTAACCCTCTATCTACTAGTCTTTTCACTGCTACTGAATCATGACCTGATGCATCAACTACTATTTTTGCTTCTAATGCTATTGGATCAACACATGTGATGTTACGTGGCAATGCTGAAACTGGCATCCAATTAACTACAATTCCTGATACTCTTCCATTCTTTAAGATTAAATCATCAAACTTTGTAAGTTGAAGAAATTTTACTCCTGAATCACATGCTGCTGCAATTAATTTTGATACTGCATGTGGTCCTGGTGTCAAGTATAATCCCTCTGCAACTTTTTTGTATGGAATTCCTAATTCATCCCAAAACTTTTGTGCAGGTTCTCTAACTGTAACGGGATTCATCATATATCCTCCTAACCAATATCCTCCCCCTAGGTAATTATTTTGTTCAATAACTAAAACTTTGTAACCCATGTTTGAAAGCTCTCTACTAGCTGTTAATCCTGCAGGACCTGCACCAATAATTATTACATCTGATTCTGCTCTATCATCTAAAACTTCATGAAATTCTTTTGCAATGGCACGTGTAATTACAACTTCTCGAACATCTGTGAATATTTTTGTAGATTGTTCTGCTAATGTTGGCTCTTGCATGATGAAACTATTTTTATTATCAATTAATACTTTCGCACATTCTAAAATTAGCTTATACTAATTATTTTTAATTATTATGCGTAAATAAATGGGAAAATTTTGTTTACATCTTGATTTTTTTATCCTAAAATGTCCTGATATAAAAAATTTATAACCAAACTAACTTGAATTTTGTTATATTGAGTATTTCTAAATTAAGTCCATCCCCAGTTGATTCTGCTAAACCTAAAATTAATTGGGCTAGAGTTGATGAAGCTGATAATTTTGCTAATACTGTAAAACTATATCGTCAAGGAAAATATGATGAGGATAGTTTCAGACGCTTTAGACTTCAGCATGGAGCATATGGTACTAGAATGACTAGTGATTATGCTATGGTTCGTGTTAAATTACCTGCTGGTGAAATTTATCCTAAACAATTTGAAACACTATCTAGACTTAGTGAACAATATTCTATAGGCAGTGCACATTTTTCCACCCGAGAAAATATCCAATTACATTGGGTAGTCCTTGAGGATGTTTCAGAAATCTTTAGGTCTCTTGCAGAAGTTGGACTAACTTCAAGAGAAGCATGTGGAAATTCTGTACGAAATGTAATGTGCAGTCCATTATCTGGTGTTTGCTCTGATGAGAAATTTGATTCTACACCTTATGCACTTGCAACTGCAAAATTCTTTTTACGAAACCCAATGGCACAAAGTCTCCCACGTAAATTTAAATTTAATTTTACTTGTTGTGAAAAACACGGAATGGTAAGAATGGTTGATGTTGGATTGATTCCAGAAATTCAACAAATCAATGGCTCTGAACAAAAAGGTTTCAAAATTTTTCTTGGTGGTGGTTTGGGTAATAGATCATTCGTTGGACATCAGTTAGAAGATTTTACCCCTGAGGAAGATTTACTTTACACTTCAATTGCTGTAATGAGAATATTTGATAGATTGGGAGATAGAAAAAATCTTGCAAGAAATAGAATGCGTTATCTTGTTAATGACATGGGTTGGGAAAAATTCCAAAACCTTGTATTAAAAGAAAGAGCAATTGTCAGAGCTACTCAGTCTGTTGTTACTAAATTAAAAGTTGATACAACTCCTGATAAAATTACACGCCCTCTAAAAATTAGTGATGAAAGTGGAGGTCCTGTTCCTGATGGATATGCTAGATGGCTTAAAACAAATACGATAAAACAAAAACAATCTGACTATCGTTCTGTGTTTATTACTTTAGAAGCTGGTGATATCACTTCAAACCAATTAAATTCTATGGCTAATCTTATTCGTGAATTCTCTTCTGAAGGTAAAGCTAGAACTGGATTTGTTCAAAATGTGGCACTACGATATGTCCATGAAGATGATTTAGTCCAACTATATTCTAAACTTCTTGAAACTGGATTAGCAAAATCTGGTGGTTTAACAATGTCTGCCCCTGTTGGTTGTTCTGGAACTACTTCTTGTAATTTGGCGTTAACTAATTCTCATAGACTTGCAAAAGAAATCCAAAGAAAATTTCTTGAATTAAAACTTGATGATGATGATGATCTCACTGATTCTTCAATTAAGATTAGTGGATGTCCAAACTCCTGTGCACAGCATGGTATTGCAACAATTGGTTTCTTTGGAGGTGGAGGTCGTCTTGGAAAAGATATGTATCCAAATTATCAAATGTTACTTGGTGGTCGTTTTGATGCTGATACTACATTGGGTCAAACTTGTCTTAGAGTACCAGCTAAACGAGTTATTCCTGTTATTTTAAAAATAATTGAAATGTTTAAAGAAAATAAAAAATCCGGTGACACATTGAAATCTTGGATTCATAGAATTGTAAATGACAGTGAGGATTCTAACATTAAATCTATTGGCGATATCAAAAAAGTATTGGAACCACTTGTTGTTCCTCCATCCAAAGATGATGATCCTGATTTCTATCTTGATTATGGTAGCGATACTAGTTATCATACAAAAACTGGTAAGGGTGAATGTGCTGCTTGACTGATTCTGTTAAAGTTACTACTGATATTGATTCATTACGTTCTGAAATTCGAGACAAGAGTGTTCGAGTTATTGATGTTAGACGTGAAGGTGATTACAAACAAGATCATATTCCAAATTCTGTAAATCTGCCTTTAGCTACTCTCTTATCTGATGATAGTCCTGAACGTGTTTTGAAACTTGTAAATTCTCTGGGTATTGACGATGAAACCCCTGTTGTTGTTTATGATGATACTTTTGGTGCTTTAGCATCCAGAGTAGCTTGGACGTTAGAATGGATTGGACATTCTGATGTCACTTTACTTGAAACAACTTATGGTAATTGGAAATCATTAGGATTAGAAACTGATTCACTAACTCCTGAAATATCTAACAAAGAACATTCTTTGAATTTACAATCTAATATTTTGGCAACTTCTGATTATTTAGAATCTGCAAAATTGCGAGATGATGTAATTTTAATCGATAATAGGGAGAGATTGAACTATCTTGAACAACATATTCCTGGTGCTGTCAGTCTTCCTTATCGTACACTAGCAAGTAATGATGGAATTCTTCGCTCAAAAGAAGACATGAAAAGATTATTTGATAATAGGGGTATTGATGGTGATTCTGAAATAATTACTTATTGTGGTAGTGTGGGTACTTTGTCTGGATTGGCATACTATGCTCTTAAATCTGTAGGATTATCTAAAACCAAATTATATGTTAGATCCTTTAAGGAATGGAAAAATTTAGCAAAACCTACTGAAAAACAAGCCGATGCTAGTTACTGGGATTTATCTGCAGAATAATTTAGTAAAATATTCTGAAAAATAAAAACATACTAGTTATTGAGATTTACCTGTATTGAATAATTTAGGCTATTTCGTCTCTAAGTTTTTTAGTAATTGTAACTTCAACATTTTCTAAAACCTCTAACATCTTATCTTTATTATCAATCATGTAATCTGCTCCTCTATCCTTTAATCTTATTTTCCATAATCTTATCTCTCTATGAGCTTCAAAGAAATTCTCAATCATCTGCTCTCCTGATTTTGCTGGATCTATGAATTGATCAAATGCTTCAATTGCTTTTTCTATATCTGCTTCTTCAATTGCTTCTTTTGCAGCTTGAATTGTTTCACTCATTATTTTCAAATTTTTAACTGGCTTTGGAAGTTTCTTTTTTGTAATTCCAAACATTCCTATTTTTTCTTTACCGACTTTTTCTGCAAAGTTATCTGAAAGATCATAAATTGGTATTTTACTTAGACCGTCACGTTTTTCATTTTGTACAATTAATCCTTTTTCTAGTAATTTTCTTAATGCTTTTTCTGCATCAATTTTATCTAAGAATGTTGTCCAAACAATTGCGCCTATTGTATGGTATCCTTGTTTAACTGATTCTAGAACAACAACTTCTTCAATTCTTTTGAATCCTTCTTCAATTCTTACATTGACAAAATCTTTATCTCTAATTGATTTTCTAGCATTTTTAACATCAATTTCTATGGCATGTTTTAGTGCTTGTAGTGATTCTGGTACTTGATTTAACAATGATAAGAAACATGCCTTGTTGTACCATGCCATTCCGTATGTCTTATCTGACTCTATTGCTTTATTGACTGCGTCCAGTGCTTGTGCATATTTTCTTTGTTCATAATGGACTAATCCCTTAAGATTCCATGCTTCTGGATTTGTTACATCTATTTCTAAAATTTTATCATATACTTTTAGTGCATCATTATGATCCTCTAAATGAAATCTTGCATATCCTAATTTCATTAAAATTTCAATATTATCTGGTTCAATTCGTAATGCTTGCTCAAATACTTCTATGGCATCGTCTAGTTTTTCATCTGCCATTAAATTAATGCCTTTTTTAAATAATTTTTTAATATTATAACTTGGATCTACTAAACTGGTTTCTTTGGTAACTATACTGTCTGATTCTTTTTTATCTAATTTTACTTCAACTTTTTTACTTTTTTTACCAAACAACTTGTCAATTTTTCATCTTCATCTAGATAAATACCATTTTAATTGGAATTATTCTTTGTAGTTTGGAATTTTAGTTAGATTTAGCGATCCAAATCCTGAAATACTTCTAACATTAACAAATCAATGTGTCATCTCAGCCACGAATTGAAATACAAGGACAGGCACCGTTTAAACAATCTGGAGTTTATGAAGCTCAAATATCCCTAATTGATGCCAAACCCTCTGATGATGAAATTCGTAGAAAAACTTTCTCCCCTCTGTGGAAAGGAAGTTTTCATCTTAGAGTCAAAGATGGTATTTTTTCTGAAGTAGTAGGTGATTCTAAAAATCCTCTGCCTAATTCCATCAACGATGTGGATGTTATTTGGGTTGTTGTAAATGATTTATTTTCTTCATTATATTCTGTTTTTGATGTTAGATTACGAAAATCATCTGAATCCTCTACTATACCTTCTATCCAAAAAGAAAAAAATGAACCTTCTACCAATAATGTAAAATCTAATCCTTCTTCAAAAATTACTTCAAATTTTAATTCTAAAGGTACTGCTGGTGCGTCTGGTGAGCGAGGCACTACTGGTGACAAAGGTCCACCTGGTGCGTCTGGTGACAAAGGTTCACCTGGACAACAAGGTCCAATCGGCGGTAAAGGCCCAATCGGTCCACAAGGCACTACTGGTGACAAAGGCACTACTGGTGACAAAGGTTCACAAGGTGACAAAGGACTTTCTGGTGATAAAGGATTTTCTGGTGACAAAGGAATTACTGGTGACAAAGGTGACAAAGGTGACAAAGGCACTACTGGTCCATCTGGTGACAAAGGTGACAAAGGCACTACTGGTTTATCTGGCGATAAAGGACTTTCTGGATTAAAAGGTCCGCTTGGTCCACCTGGCGAAAAAGGTCCCACTGGTTTATCTGGCGATAAAGGACTTTCTGGAATTCGTGGTCCACCTGGTGCGTCTGGTGACAAAGGCCCACAAGGCCCATCTGGTGACAAAGGACTAACTGGTCCAGTTGGAGTTCCAGGATCCAAAAGGCCCATCTGGTGACAAAGGACTAACTGGTCCAGTTGGAGTTCCAGGATCCAACGGACTAACTGGTCCAGTTGGAGTTCCAGGATCCAAAGGTCCCACTGGTACATCTGGAGTTCAAGGTGAAAAAGGAATGCATGGTCCATCTGGTCCACTTGGTGAGCGAGGTCCTACTGGCCCATCTGGTGACAAAGGCCCACAAGGCCCATCTGGTGACAAAGGACTAACTGGTCCAGTTGGAGTTCCAGGATCCAAAGGTCCCACTGGTACATCTGGAGTTCAAGGTGAAAAAGGAATTCATGGTCATCCTGGTCCACTTGGTGAGCGAGGTCCTACTGGCCCATCTGGTGACAAAGGTCCATTTGGTCCACAAGGCCCATCTGGTGACAAAGGATTAACTGGTCCCGTAGGTACACTTGGTGACAAAGGCCCACTTGGTCCACTTGGCCCACTTGGTGACAAAGGACTAAGTGGTCCTGAAGGCCCACTTGGTGACAAAGGCCCACAAGGTCCACAAGGACCTGGAGGCGCTAAGGGATTAACTGGAGTTCCAGGACCCCAAGGTGAAAAAGGTGAAAAAGGCCCACTTGGCCCACTTGGTGATAAAGGACTTTCTGGTCCATCTGGAATGCCTGGTGACAAAGGCCCACAAGGCCCACAAGGCACTCAAGGCGAACGTGGTACTACTGGAATTTCTGGTGACAAAGGCCCACAAGGCCCACAAGGAATTCAAGGCCCACAAGGTGAACGAGGTCCTACAGGACCTATTGGCTCTATTGGTGAATCTGGTCCCGTAGGAGGACAAGGCCCTGTAGGTCCATCTGGTCCAAGAGGTCCTCCTGGCCCTCCTGGTGAGCGAGGTCCATCTGGTGGAATGTCTTCTGAACAAAAAGCAATTTTTAAAGAACTTTTAGAAATTTTGACCAACAAAGATATCATTAACACTGAAGAACAAATTAAATTATTGAGTTATTTGTACTAACTATTTTCTAAAACTATTTTCTAAAACTATTTTCTAAAACTATTTTCTAAAACTATTTTTTTAGAGTTAACACTAGTAGATTAGAAAAAGGAAAACAATTCGTCGCCTATATGACGATTGTTAATTTACAAATACGTTTATCGTCTTTTAGCTGCTGCTTTTCTCTTTGGAGCTGCGCTGCGTTTTACTGCTGCTTTTCTCTTTGGAGCTGCTTTTTTAGTTGCAGTTTTTTTAGTAGCTGTTCTTTTTGGTGCTGCTTTTTTTACTGCAGCTTTTCTTTTTGTAGCCATGTTAAAATCGATATTTTCATTGTTTTTCAGTGGTTAAACTAAAATTTTTTACACAATGTGATCATAATTTGTAAAGTAATTTTATGTTTGAAAATCCTCTGTGATCGTGTTTTATTGATATTACTCTTTATTTTTTTTACTTTCATCAACACTTTGATTTTTTTTAGAACAAACGATATCTTTTTTTTTAAAAATTACGCTCACTAATTTGTATTTCTGAAATATTTTTTACTTTTTTTTAAATTCAATTAATTTCTATTTTTTTGACCTGTTTTTGTTTTTTAATATATTTATGGTCCTGGTCTTTTAACTATTGTAATTACATCTTCATCTAACATGATGTGTGTCAATCCTACTCTTTGCCCTCCAAATTTTACACTCTTACCCCAAACTAATCCATATCTAAATTGTCTTTTCAATCTACGATGCATTTTGTTACAAATATCTTCTACTGTATCTCCTTCTCTTGCAATAAATGGTTCTTTGAAATCTGCATCTTCACCTTTAGGTTTCATGTATATTCTAATAAATTTTAATTTTTCATATATTTTTTCTTTTAAAACTTCTATGTTGATGTCTGAGTTTGCTGATACTTCTATTACGTTTGATTTTATTTTTGTTTTTAAATCTGCTAGAAATTTTTTGTCTACTAAATCTATTTTATTTAAAACTGTAATTGCTTTTGAATAACTAATGTTTCCTGCAATATGATCTGCAATTTGTTCTGATGTAATATCTTCTCTAACAACAACGCGTGCACTGACTAACCCGTAAAGATGTAAAATATCTTTGAGGTGTTTTTCTGTAATTTTTGTAAGCTTAGTTTGCTGTGCAATTGCAATGCCTCCCATCGATGCTTTTTCAATTGTTATGTTTGGTGGTAATTGATTTAATCTAATACCTATGTTTCCTAATTCATTAGTTAACACATCTTCGTGATATGGTTGGAACACATCTAGTATTAGTAAAACTAAATCTGCTGTTCTTGCAACTGATAAAATTCTTTTTCCTAATCCTTTACCTGAAGATGCTCCTTTGATGATTCCTGGAAGATCTAAAACTTGAATATTTGCACCACGATAATTCATCATTCCTGGGACCACTGTTAATGTAGTAAATTGAAATGCTCCTATTGTAGAATTTGCACCAGTCATTTTATTTAGTAATGTTGATTTTCCAACACTTGGTAATCCTATGAACACAACTGTTGCGTCTCCTGTACGCCTTACATCAAATCCATCTTGTTTCATTCCAGATTTTTTTGTAACTTCTGCTTCTTGCTCTCTTTTTAATTTTGCAATTTTTGCTTTTAGTAATCCTATGTGATGTTCAGTTGCTTTGTTGATCTGAGTTCTTGCCATCTCATCTTGAATGGATTTAATTTTTTCAGGAATTCCCAATATTGTTCACTTCTTTCGATATTCTTTTCCATTAAAACCGTAGCACTTTGTTATTTTTTGCTAGGTTTAACCCGATTCTTGTTTTGGTTACTTTGACATGAATTATTTCTAATTGATGAAACATGTTTCATTTTTTAATAGTGACTTTTTATGAATTTATATGAAGAAATTTTTGATTTATTTGAGCGCTTTTGTAATTTTATCATTATATTTTGTTTTAACTATATTCATTTTACCGTCTGAATTCTTAATGACTGAACAATTAGTTCCTGAACCGTCTTTTACAGCCATCCTTTCTGAAACCAATATCACTTTGGGTGATTCATTTCATCTTGACATTGTTTCGATGAATAATGGTGATTATGCTGATATTCATATTGTTTCTGTAGCCTTTCCAGATCTAAATATTATTGACGATGTCGTAAAAATTACTACTTATGATTTTACACTATCTCCATCTTACATCTCTGTTGATGATGAAATTGGTTCAAAATATAGCGGAGGTGTTGAAACCACTCTTGCACAATACCCTTCTATTGAAGCAATGAGTAGACCTCTAAAACCTGATGTACAAACCCATTTTGATCTTCTTATTACTCCTCAAGAATTAGGTCTTTTCAATATCTATGTTAAATCTATTGGAATTCCTCACACCAGTGATATTTCACATTACCCTTATTCTGGATTTTTGGATCATCAAAATGAATATGTTTCAGTTTATTCGGTAAGTGTAAATCCCTAATATTTTGTAAATAATAATTGATACTATGACCATTTCAACCTCAAAACCATCTGAAACTTTTCTAAAATCTAAATCCGAAATCATTTTTCTGATTGGAAGTATTTTGACTAGTCTTGGAATTCTTTTAGTTACTGTTGGTGGAAGTTGGGATATTACAAATCATTTACTTAGTAAACCTGAAACTTTCTCCTCCCCCCCTCACGCTTTAATGTATTCTGGAGTTGCTGTAACTTTATTCGGTGTTGTTTTATCTTTTATTGGTTGGAAGAATTTACAAAAATTTAAGACATCTTATTTTTTATCACTTAAAATTAAATTAATTGGTATTGGATTGCTTACTGGTGCTGGACCTTTTGATTTTATTTGGCATTCTTATTTTGGTTTAGATGGATTACTAAGCCCTCCTCATTTTACTTTGATTACTGGGATGTTCTTATGCAGTATTGGTGGGATGGTTGGAATTTCTCGATACCTAAAATTCCATAATTCTAAATCTGTTTCAAAACACTTGTTAATTTTAGCTGTTATTCCTGTATGGCTATCTGCTTCTGGAATAATTTCTTCTTTATCTTTACCTTTTTCTAGTACTGATTTTTTTCAATTTAATCCTGAACCTACATTTGCTTTTATTGTTGCATCTTTGGCATATCCTTTTTTAATTTCATTTTCACTCTTTATGGTTTTTAGATTATCTAATTACCAATTTGGACTTGTGAGTATTTTGGGTGGTTTGTTTTTACTAATTTATAGCTCTACTGCAATTGTTCCTAATTTTGCAATGATTGATACCGTTCAATTTTATTCTCTTAACTTGATTCCCTTTGTAATTGCAGATGTATTTCTTAAATTAAGTCGTTCTAAACTTTCTCTATTTTTTAGTGGTGGTTTGATAGGTTCTGTATTTTATATGGTGTATTATCCATATGTGATGTATACCTATAATGAAATTTTGTTGGGTAAATTGGTCTCTCCAAGTTTGATTTATTTTGTTTATTTTGAATTAATTGAAACTGTATTACTCTATACTTTAATTCCGTCTATTGTGATGGGTGTTTTAGCTGTGATAATATCTGCTAAAATTGCAAAAAAGATTTTGATCACCTAATTATTACATGTAGTCCAATTTTCATAACTACACGAAATGCTTCACGACTAGATAAATAAGCAAAAAAAATTAAAGGGTTATGACAAAATCATTTAGTTGTAAAGATGTAGGTATAGATTGCACTTGGTCAACCACCCATGAATCCGAGGAAGCAATAATGTCTATGGCTAAAGAACACGTTTCATTAGTACACAAAGAAATTGAATTGAGTCCTGAAAATTATTGCAAATTCAAATCACTAATCAGAGAAGCAGATAAACCCCGAAAACGGGTAAGTAAAGATTCAAAAAAAGTGGCTTAATGTAGTCCTAAATTAAATATCAAAGCATGAATGTTTATCTACAAAGGTATACATGAACGATATGGAAATCATAGATATGACTAAGAAATTACCTCAAGGACATAATATTGGTGGCGGAAATAGACAAAAAAGACGTCAAGCCTACAAATTAGAGAAAAAAAATTCTGAATAAAATTACTAATTTTTATTAAATTAGTTTTTTCATTTCTGTTTCGTTAAATTCTATGTTTCCCCTATTCTTACATTACCTGAATTTACCATCTATTGATACAAAGTTTTACCTGTTTAGTAACGGAATATGCGAAACATGTTATTATTTAGTTAGAACAATCAGATTTTATGAAAAAGAAAACCTTTGCAGTAGATATTGATGGAACTATCACTGAAAATGGCGGCGGTAGAATTCATTTGGATGCATTAGAAGCACTTCGAAGATTAACTAACATGGGTCATGATGTAATCTATGTAACTGGTAGATCTTCTGTTGAAGCCTATTTACTTTCAGTCTTTGGTGGAACTAAAAAAATTGCAGTTGGTGAAAATGGAGGTTGTATTGCAATGGATACTAATGATCATGTTTTGTTGGGAAATATTGATGACTGTAATAGGGCATTTGAATTAATTAAAAATAATATTGAAGGTGTGCAAAAAAAACATGTATTTCCTAGATTAACTGAAGTTGTTTTAGAACGAACTTTTGATATGGACGCTGCACGAAAAATTCTTTCTGAAAATAATGTTGATGTTAATTTATCTGACAGTCAATATGCTATTCATATTAATTCAAAAGGTATTGACAAAGGAACTGGGTTTACAGAAATAATGAAAAAATTTAATATTCTAAAAGATGATGTTATTGCAATTGGAGATAGTGCTACTGATGTTCCTTTGTTTAAAGTTGCAAAAACCAGTATTGCTTTAGGTAATGCCTCTGATGCAGTAAGATCTGAGGCTACTATGACTGTGTCTGGGTGCAGTGGAGATGGTGTTCTTGAGGCACTAGATAAATTAGCACCTAAATTATCTGAGATATAGTATGACATTTCAATTAATACTTGATGAAATTAAAAATAATCTTAAAAAAATACTCAATGATCTTTCTATCTCTAATGTACATTTCTCTGTTGAAGTTGCAAAGCCTGGCTTTGGAGATGTCAGCTCTAACATTGCATTTTTACTTGCAAAAGAACTCAAAAAAAATCCAAAAGAAATTATGCAAATACTATTTGAAAAATATTCCCAATGCTCCAGTACACTTGTTTTAAAAACTGAAGCACATCCGTCTGGTTATCTTAACTTTTTTGCTGATTGGACAAAATTAGGTAAATTAATTCTATCTGAATCATACCTTGATAACTTTGGTGCTGTTGACATTGGAAACAATTCAAATATTATAGTTGAACATACAAGTGTAAATCCTAACAAAGCATTACACATTGGCCATATTAGAAATATTGTGGTTGGTGATACTGTTTCTAGAATTTTAACTAAAGCAAATTACAATGTTCATGTTCTTAATTATATTGATGATTCTGGTTTACAAGTTGCTGATATTATTGTAGGTTTCAAACATTTTAAATTTGATGAAGAACCTCCCAATGGAAAAAAGTTTGATCATTACTGTGGTGATGATGTTTATGTTAAAACAACTCAAAAATATGAACTTGATTCTTCTTTAGAAGAAATTAGGAAAAATACTTTGAAAGAACTTGAAGATGGCAATTCTGAAACTGCAGCATTTGGTGATATGATTACTCGTAAAGTTCTAGCAGGACAATTAGAAACATGCTGGAATCTGAATGTATCTTATGATTGCCTTAATTTTGAATCTCAAATTATTCGCTCAGGGTTGTGGTCAAAAATCTTTGAAAAACTCAAAGAAATGGGGCTCATAGAATTTGAAAATGAAGGTAAAAATGCCAAATGTTGGGTAATTCGTGGAGATAACAATGAAGATGATAAGGTAATTGTTCGAAGTAATGGCACTGCTACCTACATTGCCAAGGATATCCCATATGCTGCATGGAAATTAGGATTGTTAGATGATCCGTTTTATTATCAAAAATATGATGCCAATCAACCTAATTCTAAAACTCTCTGGCAAACTAGTTTGAATAACGATGCTGCTACTCCTCAAAATTTTACTGCTCAGAAAGTTATCACTGTAATTGATTCACGTCAAGAACGACTACAAAAAATTATTACAACACTAATGGAAAAGTTTAATTCAATTCCTGATAGCTATATTCATCTTGGCTATGAGTCTGTAACGTTAAGTTCTGACACTGCAAAAACCTTGGGATTGGAAACTGATGGAAAGCAAGCTCAAATGTCTGGTAGAAAAGGGGTGTATGTTAGTGCTGATTCTGTATGTGAACTTTTAAAACAAAAAATTACCGAAGAAACTAAAAAGCGACATCCTGAAATGGAAGATTCAAAAATTGAAAAAATTGCACAATCTGTTTCAATTGGAACTTTGCGTTATGAAATGATTAAACAAGATTTGGACAAAATAATTACATTTGATTTAGCAAAATCTCTTAGTTTGGAAGGCGATACTGCACCGTACATACAATATGCATATGCTAGAGCGTCAAGAATTTTAGAAAAATCTGGAATTAAACCAACTACTGATGTTGATTTCTCATTACTTCAAGAAACATCTGAACTTAATTTAGTTAAAACAATTGGTCTTTTTAATTTACAAGTTCGTGATGCTGCAAATAATTTTGCCCCTAAGGTAATTGCTAGATACTGTCATGATTTGGCAGTAGCCTTTAATTCATTTTATGAACATGTAAAAGTTTTAGATTCTGACAATGATGAGTTAAAATCATCTCGCATCTGTTTGGTTAATTCTTTTAACATTACTCTGGAAAAGGCACTTGATTTACTTGGGATCTCTGCTCCAAACAGGATGTAATTTTTAGGTGAATTTGTGCCTATTTTGATCATTTTATTGTAATTCTAATCCTTAATTTTTTGTAAATTCTTATTTCTCAATATTCATAAGTCTAAAATTTTATTAAAAAAATTGTGAGATTTATTTTAATCATTCCTATAATTGCTTTAGTTAGTATTGTAATTGGGACTGTTGGTTTTGAATATTACAATCAATATACTCAAGAACGTGAACTAGAAAATTTGATTGTTTCCTGTATGGAACAATTTGGTCATTACAGTGATAAACTTGTAAATTGCTTAAATGATAATTCTTTATCTAATCCTTAAATTTATTTTTACCACTAGCAAATTTTATTAATATTCTTGATATACTTTTATTTTGAAATTAACTCATGGTGATGAAATTAGATGACAAGAAAACTTTGTTATTGGGATTGTCCCTTACATTGGGTATTACTGTATTTGGTGGGTTTATCATAATGTCTTTTTTAATGCCTCATTGCAATGATGTAATGTGTTGATTGTGAAATATTTCTATTTCATCATCATCCTTAAGTTATGATTGGATATATGATATACATGAATTGTTTTGTTTGTGGAAAAGAAAAAAAAGATTTTGAAGTGTGGTCAAATAAATTAGTTATTGGAATTACATTTGATTCTGATTTTCAAAACAATGATATCATATCAAACATGTCTGATAAATCTATAATTTGTCATCAATGTATTGTGGATATTCAAAATAAAGTGAAAGATAATTTGGATTGCAAATAATATTCATTAGATGGAGATTGAAAAATTTTGTACTATTTTTTATATTTTGATTTTAATTCTTAATTGTTCGTTTATGTTTTCTATGACACTTGACATGATGTCTATGTTTGTTGTAAAGAATCCTCTATACTGTCCATCTCCAATATCTTCAGCAACCAATCCAAATGGACCGTTTTCTCCCTTTGTGACTACAATCCACATTGGTGAGATATTTGTTCCGTCACAACTAACCACTTCTGCAGATGCTGGGTGAACAACTAAATCTGGATTATTAAAATTTCCAATTATCCATGCTTTTGAAATTTTAGTAAGAATTTCTCTATACCTATCTTCAACATACTTGTATCTAGCTTCAGTCTCAAAAGTTGCTAATAGTGGAGTGTTATGTTTGACTGCATAATTTTCTAATAGTATACTAAGTCTGTAAAGTTCTTTTTTACCTGTTTTAAAATTAACATAATTTGCTTTTTGATATTCTTCTAAAGTCCATAATATGTTATGGTCTGTAAGATCTGTATTTTTTGTTTCTAAACCTGTAGGAAATTTATGCCATATTTCATCTATAAAACTCCCATAGTGTTGCTCCATGTAATTTCCACTTTTTTTTGAAATATAAGCTACGGAAGATTTTTTTAATAGTGCTAACCTTTTTTTAATTTTTATTTTTGTGATTTAAAAATTAATTTTGTTTTTTCTGCTTCAATTTTATGGATCAACATTGGTTTTGGGTATTCTAAATCTTCTGGAAATTTTTCCCATAACTTGTGAATTATTTTTGGTTCTACTTTTTCTAATTCTGGAATCCATTTTTTAATATAATCACAATTCAAATCAAATCTTTCTTGTTGTCTCCATGGATTAAAAATTCGAAAATAAGGTACTGAATCACACCCTGTGGAAGCTGCCCACTGCCAATTACCTGAATTGACTGCTGGATCATGATCAATCAATTTTTCTTCAAAATATTTTTCTCCTAATTTCCAATCCATGTGTAGGTCTTTAGTTAAAAATGATGCAACAACCATTCTGACTCTGTTGTGCATAAAGCCTGTTTGGTTTAACTGTCTCATTCCTGCATCCACAATTGGAAACCCTGTTTCTCCTTCACTCCATTTTTTAAAAGATTCTTTGGATTTTGACCATGGGATTTTTTGAAATTTTTTTCTAAATGTTGTTTTTTGTGCGTATGGAAAATGAAACAAAATATGACTAAAAAATTCTCTCCAGTATATTTCCCCCATTATGGTATGATTTGAGCCTAAAACTTCCTTGATTTCTTTATGAACCTCTCTAACTGAAATGGTTCCAAATTTATTATGTGCTGAAAGCATTGTTGTCTGATTTAACCCTGGAAAGTCTCTGACTTTATCATAATCTCTAAATTTATCTAAATCCTTTAAAATCTTTAATGCCTCTTTACGCCCTCCTATGATTTTATTATTTTTTATTTCAGACTTTTTAATTTCATTATCTGAGATAACTTCATTCGAATAATTTTTTTGAATATTTTTGATAATTTTTTTAATTGGAAACTGTCTTGCTTTTTTATAAAAAAATGAATAAATTGTATATGGTGAACCCTCATTTGTTTTTATTTCGTTTGGATTATGAAGTAAAAAGTCTAATGTGCTATGAAATGAAATTTTATTTTTTTTACAAATTTGAAATATTTTTTCATCTCTACGTTGTGCATAGTTTGTGAAATCTGTGTTTAGAAATATTGCATTTAAGTTGTACTTCTTAATCATATTGTCTATTATTTTTTCTGGTTTTCCTTCTAGTATTTGTAAACTTGTTCCTTTTTTCTTTAATTCATTATCTAGATCTACTAATGACTCATTAAGAAAATTCCATCTAAATTTTGAATCTTTCAATTTTTTTATTATGTTTTCATCATAAATGAAGCATGGAATTACTTCTTTTGAATTTTGAAGAGATTCTATCAGCCCAATGTTGTCTTCTATTCTTAAATCTCTACGAAAAATAAATAATGTTTTTTTATACATCGGATTTTTTAATTTTTACTAATTACTGTATGTTAAATTTAGTTCCTAATGTGTTGCCCATTACATTTAGGGCATGTCTACATACGTTGGAATTAAGTGTAAAGAAACCTCTAAATTTTCCATCTTCATATTCTTCTGCTATTAATCCAAATGGACCATATGGTCCTCTGGTAATAACTGACCATACATTTGCCAAGTTTGTATTACTGCAACTTAGAAATTCTGAATTAGGTAATACTACGTCTGCTGGTATTACGTCATTATCAAAATCTGCAATTATCCATACTTTGGGCATGTCCTTGACCATTTCTTGATACCTTTCTTTAACATATGCGAATTTTGCAATTTTTTCAAATGTTGCTAATAATGGTTCTTTGTTGTCTTGAGCATATTTTTCAATTATTTTACTTAGATGGAATAGTGGTTTTCTATCTGCATCAAAATTATGATAACCTGCTTCAATAAATTGATCTAATTTCCATATTGGTAAAATTATGTTATCTATATTATGCCATTCAGCTAATTGAGGAAATTCTTCCCATATTTCATGTACAAAATCACCATAAGGATTTTTCATAATACACTTCATAATCAAATCTGATATAAATTAATTTTATTGATAGATACTAGTGCCAATTATTTTTTAAATTAACGATTCTTTTTATTCTATGATCATATCAATTAGATTATGTCTAGATATGAGAAACTTCTTCATATGTTGATGGATTATGATGTAACAATTTTGTTCACTGCCATTGGTGATACTTCTGGAAATATTCTATGGAATACTACTCGCAATGATTCTAAAGTCAAAGTTCCTTTATCTGAAATTAAGAAAACGCTTTTACGCGAATCTGCAGATTGGATTGAACGTTGCAAAATTGAAGATTCAGATGATCTTGGAAGGGCATTGTATCATATTGCATCATTTCAAAAAATTAAACAAATTACTGTTCCTCTTGATGCTTTTCATTTGTTAATGATATATGTTGATAATACTCCACTTGATAAAACAAAAACAAAAAGTTATGGCCGTTATGTTGAAATGGGTAAAATCATGTCTATTATTGACTTTGTTAATACTTTTGAAGAATGACTTTATTATGAAATATTACTTGGCACTAGAATTAAAAATTTCGAATATTTTATTAAGTAAAATCTTGGTAAAGAACTAATGGAAAAATATCAAGAACTTTTGAACATGATAATGGATTTTAATGAATCTGTTAGATTTGCAGCTGTATCTGATGGAGACGGTCAATTACTTTGGAATAGTCAAAGAAATGGAGTTACCAATATTGTTCCTATGGAAAAAACAAAATCCACTATGTCTAGATCTAGATCCGAATGGGATGAGTATGCATCATCTTCTGAAAATATTGGTAATGGATTGTACTCTATTACATCTTATTCAAAAATTAAAAGAATTACTATTCCTCTTTACGATGGCAATATGCTATTCATCAGTGTTGATAACAAACCTATGAAAAATGCAAAAAATACTAGTTACGGCCATCTTGTTGAAATGGGTGAAATTCTTTCAATTGTTGAATTTATTGAATCTAAAAATTTTTAATTTTATTAAATTGAAATACTTTTATTTTTTAGTTTTAAATTCTATTTTATATTGACAGATAATTTTATTGCTAAATGTAGAAAATGTACTTCTAAAATTATTATTCCTGATCAGGGCCCTTGCACTGATTTAGAATATATGGATTACATCAATGCTTATGGAAAACAATGTGAATGTGGACAAAATGATTGGGAATTACTTTCAGTTTAATTTTTTAATAAAATTAATTCTTTTTTCTAGGTCTTCGACGTGGATTTAATTCATAAAATCTTTCGATATTATCTAGCCATTGTTTAGTTTCAGGTAATCGTGAACGTGCATGAGGTCTTTTTCCATTAGTTGATAACATTTCACTGTGATCCTTGTAGAATTCATCTATCTCCTTTACTAACACGTCAAGAAATTCTGATGCTTCCTTGGCTTCAGTACCTTTAGGTTCTCTGTGACTCATAATGGATTTAGCTAATGTATCTACTTTAGCTATTTTTAATTTAAATTCACTTAGTACTCTATGTTCAAAAGAAATCATTTCATTTATTCCTATTTTCTCCCAGTCTAAGTACATTTTGGTATGTCTTAAAAAATTCTATTTTTTTCATATTTTCATCCATACATTGATTTATTCATTGTTTCATCTAATACATTATTTTTTGATGTAAAACCGCTAAAATTTGAACGTAAAATCTTTTGAACATGTCCTGAAACTCTTGCTACATTATCCCAAACATTGTGAAATGAAATTCTATCTAAATTCTGCTCATCTATGTGTGAAAATATGGCTAAGCCTGCAATGTTTTCTCCATCTTTAATCCACTGATGACCCATCTTGCATATTGTACAAATCTCACTAATTTCGATAACTGCTTTTGAAAATGATGGATTTTTACTAACTAGTAATTTTGCATCTTCTGGAGGGAATCTCATATTGACATTAACATGTATTCTGTCTTCTCTGTTTGTATTTTTGCTAGCAATTACGTTTGTCCCCACGTGAAATTGCCAATCAACTAACTTACTTTTTTCTTTAATTTTCTCAGTTTGATCTTCATATTTGACATTAGTTATTTTAATAAATTCTTCAATTAATTTTTTCATTTCTAGTGATGTTTTTATCATATTTTTTATTTTTTTAATTGGTTATATTATTGATCAAGAAAAAAGAGTTAATGACTGTGTCCACAGCCGCAAGAATCATGACCCTCACTACCTTGAGTTTCACTACCTGCACATTTGGAACATTTCTCAGATCCCATTGGGGAAAAGAAACTAATTCCACATGATACGCATTTCATATTTGCCATGATATTGCTAAAAAATTGAGGTATTTATTGAATACGCTTTGATTTAAGAAAAATGTGGCTATTTTAAAAATTATTATTATTCACTTTTTTGAAATACACGATATTCGCCAATAATTGAATTACATTTGTGACATGTGTATTGTCCTCTCTCTATCAAAGTTAACCCATCTGCAACTACTTCGTTAGGTTTTTCTTCAATTTGTATTTGAGTCGGACCATCAAATTCAGAATTACATTGTTTACAAAAATGTTTTATCATTTTTGCTGTATCTAGTTTTTCAAGTGAGGCCAAAAAATGTTTATCCATATTTGGAACTAATTTTGATTTTGTAACTTGTTCATCTGTTAGTTCTGCGTGAACCCATCCGCCTGAACCTGCTAATTGGATTTCTGTCAATGTACATTGTTACTTTGTTTGGTATTAATAAGTCAAAATGAAATTAATACCCACTATTCAAATTAAAATTATGAGTGAAATTTCATGCGATTTAGGCATACTTGATAATACATCTGGACGTGAATTTGAAATATTCATGGTTGAATTATTTGAAAAATTAGGCTATTCTACAACTGTAACTAATCGTTCAAAAGATTATGGATGTGATATGATGCTACAACAAGGCGATAGTAGAATCGCAGTTCAATCTAAGCGCTCTGAATCTGAATTAAATTTTACATCTGTTCAACGAGCACTGAATTCATTGACAAAATACAATGCACAATTGGCTATTGTTGTAACTAATAACAAATTTATTTTTTCTGCAAAACAATTGGCAAAAATCAAGAATGTTACATTGATAGATAGAAAAAAATTATTGGATTTAATTGAACTATCTAATTTACCTTTAAACAGCAAAAAAGATTTAATTGAATTTTCTAATAATATTCGTAAGGTAATCTTGAAGCAAGGAATAGATAAACAATCTTTTAAATTTCTTGGACTTGATGTTCCTAAAGTTGATCATAGTCTTTTAACAAAAGATGCCTATGGTCGCCCTTATCCTGTTAACAATAAAAAAGAAAAATTAATTGATATTTTTAAAGAAATCCGGGGGGATGATGAGATATCTATTCAAAAAGATATTTTATTGAATTTCATGGAAAAATACCCTTTGATGTTTGGAACTAGATCTGAATGTGAAATATTTTTGTTTGATATGGTTAAAGAATTTATGATTTTCAAACCAAAACCTGATTATTATAATTTAGTTTAACTGCTCTCATCTTCACCATCTTTGCTAATATTTTCGCATTCTGGCATTGATTGGGATATTTGATCATCTTGTTTTATGAGATAATCTAATGTATTCATGTGGTGGTTATTTTTTACTGCTTTTTATTTTACATGTTTGTAACTTGTCATTATTGTTTTAACGTTTAAGGAAAAAATTTAACATTTCCTGTATATTTGATTCCCCTTAATGATATAATTATAATCCAAAAAAATGGATAATTTTTTTTATAATTTATTAAAATTTTAAATTTTAGTTACCAATTTTTTGAATTCTACCGATTTTTCCATTTTCTAATTCAACTTTAATTCCATGTGGGTGAAATTGGCTTGAAGTCAGGATTCTCTTTACTTTACCCTCCGTTAAATTCCCTGTACGCTGATCTTGCTTCTGAACTATCTGAACTATGACTCCTATGGATATCTTATCTCTTGATGGTATTTCGTTCAATGATATTCTGACTTTCATTGACATTCTAAATCTTTAGGTGCGTATCTGACCAAAGATTCTTACTTGTGATCATGCTAGTACACAAAGATTATGAGTAAACTATTTCTTATTGTGGGAATAATTATTGGAATTCTGTTTTCTATAGCCTTTCCACAAGTGGCTCAAAATATCAATGATATCATAATGCCTACAGCCCAATCAATAAGTGAACAGATAATTAATTGGATAATTAAATAGAATGTTGATCTAGTTAGTGGACAAAGATTCTTATCTTAAATTTTTAGAAAAATAACATGTCCATAATCAAAGACAAATCTCCTGTCTTATTCTTTTACAATGATTCCAAAAAATGGTTGATGAATATTTCAAAAAAAGAACAACTTCATACTCACATTGGTGTGCTTAAACACGCTGATGCCATTGGGAAAGAATATGGTTCTAGATTGATGACAAACAAAGACAAGTACGTGTACTTGCTTGAGCCAACAATGTATGATTACATAATGAAAATACAACACGGTACTCAAATTGTTTATCCAAAAGATCTTGGATACATTGCTGCACGTGCAGGAATTCAAGATGGACAAAAAATTCTTGAGATAGGAACTGGAAGTGGTTCTATGACTTCATTTGTTGCAAGTATTGTAAAACCTAGAGGTCATGTTTACACATTTGACGTCGATGAGAAGTTTATGAAAATTGCAGAAAAAAATATTCGCAGAGCTGGTGTTTCTAAATATGTCACTCAAACTAATTTAGATCTAAAGACTTCTAAGGAAATTCCAGTTACTGAAATGGATGTTGCATTAATTGATTTAGGTGATCCTTGGACTGTTCTTCCTAAAGTAAGACAGATGCTAAAAGGAAGTGGTTGCATATTTGCAATCTGTCCAACTATGAATCAATTAGAAAAATTAACTATTGCATTAATCGAAAATGAATTTACTGACATTGAATCAACTGAGCATATTATAAGAACAATTGCGGCTAGAGAAGGAAAAACTCGACATTCTTTCCAAGGTATTGGGCATACTACTTACCTCTGTTTTGCAAGAAAAGCATTTTTTGGTAGACAAGCAAAAAAAGTAACTATCTTAGAAACAACTGATAACGTAAAAACAACAACTAGTGTAGATGCTGTAACTAAAGCAAAACCTGCAACTAAAGCAAAACCTGCAACTAAAGCAAAACCTGTAACTAAAGCAAAACCTGTAACTAAAGCAAAACCTGCAACTAAAGCAAAACCTGCAACTAAAGCAAAA
>FLOH01001182.1_pt1 | contig 42352 bp, 70 predicted proteins | sample 756751 | NCBI WGS metagenome assembly FLOH01 (sample SAMEA4026879, study PRJEB14308) | marine metagenome | biome: coastal water; material: water | depth 74 m
AATTTAGCTAATGCTTCAAATGCATTTTCAACACTATCATCTATTTCTCTTTTTTCATTGATTAAATCATTATTTGTCATCTTTCCATTCTCCTTGTTTATCATGAATTTCTTTAAATAAACTTCTTAAAACATCTTCCATTATTTTTCTTCTTTCAGTCATTTCGTCCCAGAATTCATCTAAACTAAACTTCCTATAACCTTTTATTCTTACATTATTTGATTCAGCTCTTTCTTCAAACATTCCTTTTACTATTTTCTCTATATTAAATTGATATTTAACACCCCATTTTACAGCTTGAAAAGCTTCTCTAAATTTTTTATCTCCTTCTAATGTAGAAAATAGTCTCCATTTTGCAATATCATCACCTTTTAGAGCAAATATAATTTCTTCATTTAATACTTCAGTATATATTTCCATTATCCTTTTCTCATAATTATTTTAATTCCAGCAGAATGTACAATTCCTTTCTGCATAAATCTTGGATTATATCCAGCTACTTTTATGTCTCTAAATTTATTAGGACTTTGTTGTGTGATTGATTCACCAACTTTAAAAAAAGTCTTAATTTCACTTATAACTTGTTCTAAGTCTTTTGTTCCCATAGTCTCAAGTGTAACTAGAGGCGTTCCAGATTGTCCTAATATATTAATTTTAAATTCAAATCTATGTTTTAATTTTTGTATATTACTTGGTTGTGTGAGTAAAGCTAAAGTTTCTTTATCTTTCGTTAACACAGCTCCTCTGAGCAATTCTTGATATGATGCATTAACTTGTTGAGGTGTCATATTAAATGCATCTGAAAGATGCGTTGACCAAATACCTTTACCAAGAATCTGATCTATAACTCTACCTTTTAATCTAGCTTGATTAATAAGTTTTCTATGAGTTACAATCTTTCTAATTCCTTTCTTCTTAATTTTAACTCCTGTTTTATAGAAGGACATAAATGTTTCTAAATCATTTTGCAGAGACATTCCTTGCTGTAATTTATAATAAGAACCACGTTTACCTCTTTGTTTTAAATAAACATATTTACCTTTTCTAGATTTGTTATTTAAAACTTTTTCTCTAATCACCCATCCAGTTTTTTCTTTTTTAATCATTGTTATTTTAACGCATTAAACTATTTAAACTTTTCCTACTTAAATTTAAGTTTCTTTATAAATAATCCAAATATTCCAGGTAGAGCTGGAACTGCTGTTTGAGCAGCTTTTTGAGCACTTCTTTCTGTAAAGAACTTAAATATAGGATCTCCAAACATACCTATTCCCATTATTACTATAAATATTGCTGCAGCTATTGCAAGAGATATTTTAACCCATCCAGCCATTTTTAATCTGCTTTCTTTCATCATAGCTTCTTCTAATTTTTGATTAGTAGCATTTACTTTTCCCATTGCAATTGCGACACTTTGTGTATCTAATAAACTATCTCCAATACCTGTTAAAGGTTTATCTTCATGTCCAATATAACATCTTACTTTTCTATCTCCATAATCAAATTTTAATTGATCTTGTGGACGAAGTTCTATTGTTCTTGGAGTTCCATCAGAATGTACAAAAATAAACTTTCCTTTTGTAGCATTATCAAAAAATTGTAAATCTCCTGTTCTTCTAATTAAAAATAAAATAGGTTCTTCAAAATCTACCATTCCTTTTTTCTTTGATAATAATTGTTGTTGTATTTTAATTAATACATGCATACGATCAGCTTGAGATATTTCTTCTTTATTATCAATAAGTTTTTTCCATAATTTTGTTAATCTTTTATCAATTTGATTACTCATATTAAATTAATCTCCTTTATCTTTTTTTCTATTTTTGAATGTTCTGCTGAACTCCATACAATTAATATAAAAAATAGTAATATAATAAGATTAGTAATACCTAGAAACCAACTTCTTAAGTACATTGCTAAAGTTACGTTAGTTAAACTTATCATTAACATTCCAACTGATATATATGTAAATATTGTTTTAGTATAATCAGGATAATCCCATACTATTGTTTTAATCTTCATCTTCTTTCTCCTGAATTTTTTCTTTAATTCTCATATAAAACCATCCAATCCAACTTATAACTAATAAGTTTGCAATAATATTTGGAATTCCAATTACCTTTAAAGTCCAAATCATAACTATCCAGCTTAATAATCTAGCAATATCATTATACATAATTCTTCCAAATAATTTCATAGTTCCATCAAAGAACTTAAATAATATTACTTTTAAGTCTCTATTCATTTTAAAAAACTACCTCCTATTATACATCCTAAAGCGAGTATTTCCCATTTTAGACTATTAGTCATAAGTACAACTAAACTTCCTATTATTATTAGTCCAATTTTTAATTTTAAATATTTCATTTTAATAATATTTAACTTTTAATAGCGTGAATGAGCATAAATATACCAAGTGCCATTAATACCAAAGGTATAATTATTTTTGCAAGTCCCCAAAAAAACCAAGGTAATAACATAGTAACTCCTCTAGCTCCTGTAGGGGGGATTAACTTCATCCAACCTAACATCCATCCACCTGTTATAGTTAATATAGGTCCCATGAAGATTGCAGTAATTCTTCTTGATCCTTCGTATGATTTAACCATTTTTTTTATTTAACTCCTTTAATTTAGTTTTTAAAATTTTAAAAGTCATATTTTTTTCCCTTTATTTATATAAGTATCTAAAATAAGTACATCATCTTCTAATAAACTCATTAATACTTTAATATCATTTTCCATTAAATTTTCAATAGTAGCAATTTCTCCTGTAATAGGATCATCAATATTGATTAATCCTCTAGCACTTAAAATAGATTCAACCCATTCTCTTTTTAATTCATTTAATTTCTTCTTTTCAGTTTCTGTTAATCCTTGATATTTTTTTTGAATATCTTTTTTTCTCAATTTTAATTGTTCTATAATCTGTTTATATTCTGTAATAAATTTTCTTACTTCTTTAATCCAATTTGATTCTTCTTTAAATTTCTTTTTAAGTATCATTTTTTTAATAATTCCTTTATTTTCTTCTTTTGCTTCTTCTTTTAAATAAGTATCAACTTTATTTTTAAATTCTTTATCTTCTTCTTTAGTTATTTCCAATTTCTTCAATTCATTAAATTCTATAGTAAATTCTTTCTGTTTCTGAGTATCTCCAGAAAAAGATTCTTTTAAAAATTTAGAAAATTTATTTAAATCACCATTTAATTTTATATAGCTATTATCAATCCAAGCTTTTTCTTTTTTATTTAAACTCATTAGAATCCACCCCATTGACCATAAATATAACCAGCGTAAAATAAACCTGCAAAAAATGTTAAGTCTAATATTGTTCTAATAATAATTGATATCCATTCTTTTCCTTTAGGTATTTTATAACTTTTATTGTTTTTCTTTAATTCTTGATTTTTCATTTTCTTTTAGTTTTGGATAAAAAGTTTTATCTTTTAAATCTTTTAATAGAGTATCCACTTTAAATTCAATATTATTTAATCTTGCTTGAATTTCTTCAAATTCTTCAATTCTCATTATTCTTTTCATTATCAGATATTTCATCTAGTAAAAAAGCAATAATTTCATCAGCGTCATCACATCCTAATTCATTAGCTAATGTATTTAAACCTTCTAAAGTATCTTCTCTAACTCTTATATATGTGTTCATTTTAAATCCTCCTTATAATCTGGAAGATCTGGTAATTCAGAATCTTCTGTATTTATATTTTCTAAAGTATTATTATTTTTAATAACTTTTCCAAATTCAATAATAATTCTATCTCCTTTTTTCAATCCCTTTATCTGTCTTATCTCTTTAGGAACACTTACCACAAGAGTTGTTCCACTTGTCCAAATCTTTCTAACTGCGATTAATGTGTCATTTGTATTCATGTTAAATATAATGTTTATACTTTTATAAACTTTCCCTACACTTTTTTAATTTTCTCATATGCATCCTATATATTACTTTATAATGATGATAACAATATCCACTAATATTCCTATTAATTAAACATCTTTCACAATAAGGGAATTTACATTTTTTTAATCTTTTAAATTTTAAATTATTCATTTTAAATGTTGTTGAATATAAGTCTCAACAAATGGGTTATTAAATCGAGACTTGATTTGCTAAACTAGTATAAACTTTTTAGCTTTTTGTTGAGTATGAATCCCCTAAAAAATAAAGTGGGGAGTAATTATAAATTATTATCTTTTGATAAACCAAATTCCTAATATAATTGAAATTATAATTAATAATACCGCTATGAAAATTATCTTATTTTTAGATGGATTATCTTTTTCAATTATTTCTTTAACTATTTCTTCAGTTTTTTCTACTTCAATTATTTCAGGTTCTTCTGTAATGTTTTCAATTTCTTCTATTTCATTATCTTCATTGTTTTCATTATTTGAATTATAATTTGTACTACCATAATAAATTGGAGGATATTCACATCCTTCATTAATTATAGCATTTACATTATAATTTAAAGCATTTGAATCTATACATCCATAAATTAGTATAATTTCAATTTCTTCTATTTCAATTAATTTAAAATAGATATAATAAGAGTTTAATATTTCAAATGTTCCTACATCCCTTAAAAACAAATTTATTAAGATAGATTTATTATAAGTAAAGTTCCCTTCTTGATAAGTTATATTATCTGTATAAGGGTTTGTTGTTAAATTAGTTAGTTCTATTTCAGATATATTTTCATAAGAGGCATCTAACATAATTAAACTAAGATTATATTCTTGGAATATAGATAAATCAATTACATAATCTTCTAAAGAAACATTCATTAATATATTAAAACTATCTCCATTAATTATATAAGGATGTTCTTCTGTTCCATTACCTTCAAGAACATTAGTTAAATTAAAATCTATTTCTGGAATAATTATTTCTTCTTCACATTCAATAACTTCGTTGATTAAATAACCTTCACAATTATAATATAAACTAATAGAAGGTATTGTAAATAAACCTAAGTTTTCAAATGGTTGTGATTCCTCTCCTAAATCTAATACTGAAACTAAGTCTGTTATAGGATCATAAATTCTAATCTCTGGAAACTCTCCTATTTGTAAATATCCTTCAGTCCATGACATTCCTTCATCACCCATTATAGGTAAAGTAGTATATGCTCCTTCCCAATTCATATTTCCAATAGAAATATCGTTAGAAAAAGCTCCTAAAACATAATCTCCTGTTAATTCTATTCCATTGATTGTAATATCTTCGAAAAAGTAGAACATTTGTTGAGAAGATTGATTATAATCCCAATTTGGTGTAGCACTTACAAAACTCATTGACATAAGTAATATCAATAGTATTATTTTCTTTTTATTCATTCTTTTTTATACCCCCTTTCATTTCTTTTGAACTTTTTTTTTATTAACTTCTTTTCACTTTTGAGATCATCTTTAGTTATCAATCCTAAAGCCACCCACATCAACACCATACTTATCAACATAAAAGACGTAGTAATTCCTTGAGATAAAATACTTTGAGTATTTACATACCAAACAAAAGAAAACATTTCACCCATCCAAATAAAAATGCTTATAAAAAAAGCTAAGTCAGAGTTCATCTTAACAAAGAACTCCTGTCTTTTCTATTATAGCTATAAGTCCGTCAACGATAAAAGCAAAAATATCTAACACGTCATAATTCATTTTATCCAAACCCCCATCCATATCCCGAACATTATTGAAATTAAAATTATTAAAATATCATCTAATATTGAAATTTCAAATTCTTTCATATTGTGTCTCTTAATTTTTTAATTGCTTCTTTTCCTTTTTTATAAGGATTATCTTCAAACTCTCCTCTTATCTTTAACAATAAGATAACCATTGCTTCACATTGTGCTAATGATTCTACACCCAAGTCTGTTTTCTTCAATTTATAAAATAATTCCTTATAATTTTTTAGATGTTCTTCAATCAGTTCACATATCTCTTTTGTTTGTTTTAAAACCTTTTTCTGTTGTATATAATATTCATTTTCTTCTAAGTATCTTATAGAAATATCTCGCCAGTTCCTTATATCAAATCCAGAAGCTTTAAAATAACTTTTATTAACTTTTACTTTTGTTTCAATCATTCCTTCAATACTTTTCTCAAGTTCTTTTATTGTTTTCATTTTTTACGATGTGGGAGGCAACCCCTCAAATTGAACATAATATTGTTGTTTAAAGAAGTTTCATCGTTAGATGAAATTTGGGAATCTTCCGAAGAAGATTCCTTTAAACTGATATTAGGAGATTGAGCTTTGCTCAACTTGAGTTCGGACACACCCCGTTTAGTTTCTAACCACCTTATTGTTGGCTCTCCTTTAAATCCTACTTCCCAAACAAACCAAGCAAAACACATAGTAGAAGCCCAAGGTTTTCCCTTCTCATCAACAGGACTTCCATTTCGCAATGGGTTAATTCTATTTCTGAAAACATAAATATATTTTGGAGGATGATTTTCAAATAATTCCTTTCTGCCAAGTCCTTCTAGTAATTGTATTTTAGCAAACATAATAACATATTTATTTGAAATCTTTAATCCTTTCTGAATAAACTCTTTTGCTAATTTAAAAGGTGGATTAGTTATAACAACATCATATTTTTCTTCTTCTGTCATTTTAAGAAAATCAATCTCTCCATTTCCATATCCACGATACACCAAATCATTTGAAATTAATTTAAGTCCATATTTGGGGTTCGCATTATCAAACCATTTCTGTATTTCTTTTGATATATGTCCTTCTCCACAAGCAGGTTCTAAAAAACTTCCTTGCCCATATAATCCAAAATTGTTTAATAACTCTCTTATTGCTTCTGGTGGAGTTGCATAATAATCATCTTCAATCCTTTCTCTTTTTGTGCTTGTTCCAGCGATACTATGTCCTTTTATCATTTTAGTTGCTCCATTCTAACGAGGGGTGTGTCCGAATTGAGTTTAAGGGGATTGCGATTAGTTGCTCACAGCTTTGTAAAATCTCTAAACATAGTTTTTCAGGAACTATTCCCCTTTTAACAGTTGCATTCCAACCAACACTATCACCCATATCTGCTGGATGTAAACTATCCCTTCTATATTTCTTTAGCATAGAAATATCTGGATGCTTTTGATTTGGTCTGTTCTTTCTAAAACCACTCATTCCTCCTTGAATGCCATATCTACTTCCTCTTGGTGCCCTAACATGACATGGACTTTTTGGAGAACACATTGGTTTTGGTTTCCAAGATTCGCAATTTGTAAAAATATCTGTTGCCTTTTGAAATAAAGAACCATATTGACAATAGGTTATGGTTTTTCTTGGAATACCTTTAATAAAATCCTGCTTTCTTAACATTGCTCTTGGATTTTCTATAAAAAAGAATTTTGGTTTTAATTCCCTTATTAATTGCAATCCCTTTTTATGAATTTCAATATGTTTAATGGTTTCCTCATTCTTTGGTTTATAAGTTCCATCTTCTAATTTCTCCCAATTTCTATAAATAGTCATAACACTAAATTTTTGACATGGGGGAGAAGACCAGATTATATCTGGTTGGAATGGTATATCTTCTTTTGTTACTTCCAAAATATCTTTACATAAATCTGGTTTAAATTGGTGGTCATTATCTATTGTAAAGACCTCGTGCCCTCTTGCTTTTGCTACCTTTGAAAAGCTACCAGTTCCTGAAAAAAGTTCAAGTATCTTCATTTTACGCTTGGAGCAACCCCCTTAAATTTCGTTGAATATTGTTGTTTAAAGAAGTTTCATCGTTAGATGAAATTTGGGATAATTCGTTAGAATTATCCTTTAAACTGATATTATGTTCGTCAGCTTTGCTGACCTGCGAAGCAGAGTTTTGACTTTGGGCGTTTCTGAATATAACTATCATAAGAGGTTTAATGTATCCAATCTTTGAAGTATCATCTTCAGAACCATCATCATTTAAAAATCTAAAACCTTTATTTGGCTTCTCTAAAAATCTTACTTCCACATTTGGTTTTGGTTGATGTTCTTCTTTATCCCAAATAAATTTATGAAAATATCTTGTATGTGTTGAGGCAGGAAGGAGTAGAACACTTAAACATTTTGATTCTGCACATTTTTCTACAAACTTCCCTATGTGCATATCAAAAAGAGGATGACAATAAACTACTTCTCCTGTCCAATCTTGAATTAAACAATTTTCATCAATAGTATAATATTTATCAACCAAATGATTTTTATGAGAAGCACAAGCATCTAAAGTAAAATCAAATTCTTGTTTTAGATTTGCCCAAATATCAATAGGAGTTCTAAGATACTTCATACTCTTACTTGTGCTAAAACTTAATGTTTGTTTGGATACATTTCTTTTCATTTTTCTTTTTCATCCAAACAATTTATAATTACAGAAACTGCGTGTATCCACCCTTCCCTAAAACAACCTTCTCCAAAATCTTTTAATCTTTTCATTTCTGTTGTTTTAGGTTCTTCAATAGGATAATTATAAATTGTATTTAGAGTTAAAACTTTATGTTCTTTATATCCGAAACAATCTTGTGTTTCGCACATTCCTTTCAATAATCTTTTTAGTTCTTCTAAAGTTTTAACTTCCATTATAGTTTCTCCCCGCTTGGAGGCAAAATTTCAAATTTGTTCTTCCTGCTCTGAATATCTATTAAACGAACTTTCCAGTGGAAATGGTCGTGTTCTTGTTTATGTGTAACTCCCTTTGAAATACCTTTATCTAAATTATTCATTGTAATTTCTCCAATGTTTTAAATCCTCTATGAAAAACTCATCATTATAAACTTCACATGTTCCAACATCTACTTTAGTTGTTTGAATTATTTTTAATCCAAAAATTGTTAATATCATGTCCTCTGAAGCTTTATCGTGAGTAATTCTATAACCTCTTAATGTTTTTACATCTGATGGATGCATACGGATAGTGTTTGGATAAAATGTAGTATTTGCAATCATTTTTTCAATATTTCTTTCAAGTTCTCTTATACCATTTTTTATTTTGCTTATCATTTTATTTCCTCAGTGTGAACAAACCCTTTACTAAATGGGTCAAAGTATACATAATAGGTTTTGATTCTATCTGCTAAATATTTTAATGTTTCTTTGCTACGTCTTAATTGACTTATTGCTTTTGCTTTTCCATATGGAGTGTTGTTAGTTTTTACTTCAAAGAGTAATAAATATTTAGTATCGTTTACTTTTCTTGCAGCATAAGTATCTATCTCACCAATTATATTATTCTCACCTTTAAATTTATATTCTATATTATTTCCAATATAATCATAATCTCCATGACGATTTAATCGACTAATTAAAGATTTAATTGTTTTATTGTGTTTACTTTTATGTTCTTCAACTTGTTTAAATACTATTGATTTTGTCATTATCTAAACCCCGTTTTAAATTTCTTTTCTTTAACTTCAAAGTAAACACCTTTATCTGTTTTATAATAAATAATCTTTTGGTTATCGTATTGTTTAGCTGCTTCTTTGGATTCATATATTTTTGCTAACTCTTCTTGGTGTTCTACGATTTCTCTAAGTGCTTGATTGTCATCATCTAACATTTCATTTATAGCACTATCAAAATCATATTCTGTTATCTTTACTAATTTACTTTCTTTTGTCATTTTATTATATTGTACTCCTTGTCGGTGAATGTGAGAAGGACCTCAAAGTTTCCTTCCCAATATTTACTTTTTGTGAATATGAAGTATTCTTTATTATGGAATAGTTTGTACTCTCCACTGAATACTGGTTTTTGATTGTATTGATGTATAAATTCATTGAATTCTCCTTTTGTTAATTGTTCTAATGTATATCTTTGACCGACTATATCATTGAACTTTTTCATTTTATTTTACTTGAAAATATTGGTGAAGGACAATCCATTTTAATCCTACATAATCCTATGAAATATCCTTCTTTTAATTCAAGAGTAATAAATCCTAAAAAGTCAGGATATTGTTCACTTAAGCATAAATCTAATTCACCTAGATAATCAATAATCATTTTAAATCCTCTTCTGTGAGATTAAATCTATTTTTCCATCTCTCTAACATAATATGAGTTTCCTTATTTCTTACTAAACTATAATCTTCCTTTATCCACTTAATTGCTTCTGCTTTTAGTTCTATTCCCCACTTCGTTTTTGCATCTTTAAATAAGCAATATTCTTTTTCAATATCCTTTAAAGTTTTAAGTTCGCTCATTCTGAATGCTCCTTACATTTAGAACAAATATCACTTTCTTCAATGAAGTTAGAATTACAACATGCAGTTTCAAACTTCCCCCGATATTCCTTTGCGAGTCTATTAAATCTATTCCTTACTCTCCTCATTCTTGTAGGAATGTGAGGATATTTCTTTTCAAGTACTTCCCATTCATTCAACTCTTTTTCAAATTCCTCAACAAACTCATCAAAACCCCGAAGGGTGTCAACACTATATACGTTTTTATTTAGCTGCTGACTATTATCTGAACCTTCAAAAAAAGTGTGATTTCCTGAACTCATTTGGGCTTTCTCCTTTCCAATTTTAAATCTTTGTTCCCATTCTTCTTTTGATACTTCTTTATTAAATATCCAATATTTAGAATCATCTTTTTTCTTTAATTTAAGATTGATACACATAAATCCATTAACTAAATTCTCGCAAGATTTACAAGAGTCACAATAGTTACAATAGTCACAAGAGTTACAATAGTCACAAGAGTAACAATAGTCACAAGAGTTACAAGAGTAACAAGAGTTACAATAGTCACAAGAGTTACAAGAGTTACAAGAAGTATTATCAGAACTCATTGGGCTTTCTCCTCATGGTATTCATCTCTCCATCTTTCTGCTGCTTGTTTCCATTCTTTTGGTGCTTTATCCCAATTACCTTCAAAAGCATTAGCTATTAATCCCCAAGCTAATTCTAACAAGTTTGCACAAGATTTATCTGAACCTTCGCATTTATCACAAAATCCTAAAGGTTGTCCAGTACTTCCAATCTCTCCACATTTCCACTTTCTAATATATCCTTTCCATATTCCTACTGGTTTCCCACATCCTTCAGAACTCATTGGGCTTTCTCCTCTGTTAATTCTTTTCCAAATAATTTTATTATCAAATTTAATACCCATTGAACTTCTTCTTTACTATTACATAACCCTTTTATACAACGTTCTAATTTTTTAATAGTTTTTTTAACATCTTCAGCATAATAAAACCCGTATGACATATCATTACTTAATTCTTCTCTATCACTTAAACTCATTCTACCAACTCCTGTATATCAAAGACTACTGGATTTTTTAATATTTCTCTTATTACTTTTTGTGCTGTGTATTCTTCACCTGTCATTTTTTTTTTTTTGTCTTTCTGGTGTATATTTAATTGTTATAATAATATTAATATTATCTAGTATTTAAATGTATCTATTTATAATGAAACTCTTATAGTATGTTCTAATCCGCCAAGTTTTAATTTTGGGCTTCCAATTCTGGCTGGTTCCATGTTAGCCATATGTGCATAACTTCCCCAGTGTTTTAAATAACTACCTGTAAGAATATAATGTTTTTGAGCCTCATCAATTTGTCTTGTGGATTTATTTATCTTATAGAAATTTTGAACGTGATGACTTAATTGATGGACATGACCCTGTGCATAGATTTCTGAATCTATCATCTGGTTTGCCTTAATTATGTTAGCTATTTTTGTGTGTGGCATTCTAGCTCCAGAATTTCCATGTGTAGTATAAAGAGTATAACTTTGTTTTCCAATTCTTAAAATATGTGCAGCTCCTGTTCCAAGATATTTAACATTTAATAAACTGCTTAAAATTTTAGATAAGTTTGCTCCAGAATGATTGTATACTCTTGCTTCATGGTTTCCTATATGATTTCCTAATATTAATCCCTCATCTGCCAATGGTTTGTATAACTCAACAGCCTTTTCTAATTGTTGTTGAACAATTTCACTTTGTTCAAATACACCAGCACCGATACTTGTCTTAGTAGCCGTTTCTAGCTCATCACCCATTAAAATAACATGAACTCCGTTCTCTAAACAATAGTCTAAATTTCTTCTATGTGTATCTTCATCATAATAATTACTTCCAATATGTTCATCACCCATAAGAATTATTTCTTTTTTATCCACATCAAATTTATGTAAATTTACCTTTCGAGAATGAGGTGTTTTAGATAAAGTATTTTCCCAATCTTGTTTGTTTTGAACATTTTTTTTGATACTCATTTTAATATTATGTAAAAGGTATTTTTAAAACCTTATAATTCCAAATCCTCCTCTTTGGATAAATTGTTTAAATCATAATTTTTGGAAGGGTCTTTGAATTTTATGTAATTATAAACTCTGAATTTCTTATAGTTTAGAGTTTTGAAACTTTGCATGGCTCCAATTTTTTGTAAACAATCTTTCCGCTCTGATAACTTTTCTAATTGTAAATTGTGTTCAATACAAAATTCAATGTATCCACGATTTAAATCATTAATACTGATAAAACCGTCTAAACTAGTGTCAACTTCTACTTCAGATGTCAAAAACGCAGAGAAGCTGGAAGCCACGTCTGCCCATTTTGACCTTGTAAATTTATTATCTTCAGTTTCTGTAAACTTCTGATTCTTTTGTAACCTCTCTAACCCAGTAAGTGCCCAATTTAATAAACCTGACATCTCTTTGTCAGATGTAATTGTGTTCAAAATATTAACATCGATTTGTCTTTCGTGTTCTTCTTTAGGGTCATTAACAAATTTATATGGAAAATCAACTCTTATCCATCTGTCATAATAACCTTCAGAATCATCATTAACGTTTGGTAATTCATTACACGCAAATAAGAATTTAGCAAAGTTTATGAATTTGATAGGACTTAAAAATTTCCTCATACAAGTTGTTGAATCTCTACCTGTGAATTGTTTTAACTTTGAAGTGTCTTCAATTTTAGTTTTTGGAATATCCCCGCCCAAATTAACATATTTCCCAAATAACTTTTCAGTATCATATGAATTAGGTTTTGTAATTTCCTGTAGAGATAAACTTAAAGAATTTTGATAACCAACAAATCTTTCTATCAGTCCTAAAAGTTTTCCCTTACCGTTTCTTCCACTTCCTAAAAATATAAAAGTCTTTTCAATATTATACTCACGGAAAAGTAAATATCCAAACAATTCCTGTATCAATTCCATATTCTCATTATCTTTAAGAATATCTTTAATAAATTTTAATGTAAGTTCGGGTTTAATCAATGGGTCAAATATTAGTGGTAACTTATTGAAAAAAATATATTTATCTGAAAATGGTTCAATCGTTTTAGTTTTAATATCTAAAATACCATTAATTAATGGGACCTTAGTTATATCTTCATTAATAAAAAAATCATCCTGATGTTTGTAAGTATCAGCTTCAATCTTAGCAACAACTTTATTAGAGAATGTCATGGAATATAGTGGTCCCAGTATAGACCGTACAAATTGGTGTATGTAAGTTCGGGCATTTGGCACATATATTCCATTTCTATACACCCACATTTCCGTATCTTTGTCGTTTCGTATGGTTGTAATATTATTCATTTTAACAATTTCATCAGCTAATAATTCAGATGCTATATGTTTTGTTTTCTGCTCTGAATACATTTCTAATATTTTAATCTTGAGATTATCATTTAATCCTGCCATCTTAGCTAATTCTCTTTTGGCTTCCTTAAATGTGCAAGTGTTCATCTTTTGGAATAATTGTATAACATTTCCAGATTCTTCACAGTGAAAACAGTGCCAAAGTGTATCTGAATGGCTAAAACATTTTCCGGACTCTGAAGAATGTCCCAACGGGCAATTTGTTAAGATTCCGGGCGGTGTTTTGATATTTTGTGGTAATAAATCAACGGGTTTAATTTTCTCTTTGATTGCTACACATACTTCATCAAAATCTAATGTTGGAGAATCTTCCCTCTTTTTGGTTTTGGGGTTGATTATTTCTAAATTAGGCATAATGTTCTTTAAAATGTCAAATAGCTCTGTTTTGCCCACAGAAGCAATCTCACGAGGGTTTATGATTTCGTAACCTTTTCCATTAAGAAGTGTAGAAAGTGGACCCAGCACGTATGTATGGGCTCCCTGTAGGTCAAACACACGGGACTTGTTGTGGTCTGCACGAAATCCGACTGGTAATGTGTCTTCATCTGATTCTACATGAAAATAGAAATGGTATAAACCTTTACCCGCAGATTTAACTATAAAGGTTTCTCTAATCTTTTCATTTTGTAATAATTGTTCCTGAATTTTAGAATTATCACAATCAATTACCATTAAATTGTTATTACCACATAAAACTCCATAGGTTGGCTCATCTTTTGGAAAGTCTTCGTAAGAATAATTTGCTTTCGTCGGCCATGCCTTTTCAGCGGCCACTTTTTGTTTATCGACATCGTTATGTCTTAATCGTATAAAACGCTCTTTTTTTAGTTGATTTGGGATAATCATGTTTTAATAATATTATCATCCTTTATAATACTTTATAATTACTATTAAATTATTACACAAATTCTGTGCATTCTGTTCTGGTACAAAAGGAACCAAAAAGAGTACTAAAATACCTATAGGGAAAGTTAAAAGTTTACTATAGGTTTAAAATATATATAATTCTGTTCCTTTTGTGTCATTCTCATAAGGAATTGGAGGAACAAAAACAGTTTGGAGGAACAAAAATAATCGCATAAAAACCTCAAAAAATGCAATTATTGGGGTTTAAAATAGAAAAGTATATAAAGATTGAATATTATTAATATTATAAATGAGATGATAAAACATGAAATCTAAGAAAAAGAAGTGGGGAAATTTGTCACCAAAGCAAATTGAAAATGCCAAAAAGAATCTAATTCCACAAAATAAAAGGACAAAGATAGAACAGAGAAAAATAGCCAGTCTTGGAGGGCGACACATATATGGGCCGAGAAATACTACAAATATGAAGATAGTAAACAGGTTAAAAAAGTTAAAACAACAAGGATTAACTGATGAGAATGCAGCATGGTTGCATGATATGATGACAGATTCTGAAATGGCCTCAATGCATATACTTGAGTATATTCATAAATTACAAAAGGATTCGGACGATGTTAAAGATGTTAATGCTGCAGTTAAAACTACAATGGATTGGTACAAAATTAAACACGGCACAAAGGAAAACGATAAAAATATTAAAATAGCGGCAATTATATTAAGCAAAACAGAAAAGGAGAAAGAAATAACACGGCTATTAACATTATCATAGTTGACAACTTCAACACGGGCGAGGTTTTTTGTCTATCACGACATCATCTTTTTTCCTCGCCCATCATAATTAAAATGAAAGTAACATCAAGACAAATAGCTAAGATAATCCAATATACAAGTGATGATGAGGTTCTAAGACAATTATTAGAACACATATTTGAAGATAGACAAAACATTAATACATTTGCCGAGGTATTCTTTCCAAATACTATCACTAATAAGGTGCCTTCATTCCATCAAGAGTTTTATGATTTCTTATTTGCTAATGGAAGTGGTGCAATGGCAGCACCAAGAGGTCACGCTAAATCCTCAATAACAGGTATTATATTTTTAATATATTGTATTGTTTATAAATTGGAAAAGTACATAGTTTATACATCACAGAACCATTCAAAGACGGTACAATTCTTAGACCCTGTAAGAAATGAGTTTAAGAATAATAAAATGTTAAGATTTGTTTATGGTGACTTAACGCCAACATCTGCAAGGGATGACGAAGGTAAAGACCGTGAAGATTGTTTTGATGTTGGAGGCTGTAGAGTTGAAGCAGTATCCTTTGAAAAGAATATTAGAGGTTTTAAATGGAAAAACTATAGACCAACATTAATCATTTTAGACGATATAGAAGACGACCAACGTGTATTAAATCCAGAGTTAAGAGTTAAGGACGAAAACAAATTAAACAAAGTTATTATCCCATCTTTAGATATTAATGGTCGGTATAAGTTTATTGGTACATTATTACATTATGATTCATTACTAGCTAAAAAGCTTAAACTACATGGAGGTAAAACATTTAAGGCATGTGATGAGAATATGGAGAATATATTATGGCCTGAAAGATTTACAAAGGAAGTGTTAATACAAATTAAACATGACATCGGTTCTATACCATTCCAGCAAGAATATTTAAACAATCCAATAGATACAGCGTCGTCAATTATTAAACGTGAATGGATAGAACAATGCTTTGATGAAACGTTATCACACGAAGATACAAGAGGTATGGATTTCACAATGAAAACAATGGGTGCAGACTTTGCATTCTCTGATAGGATAACAGCTGACACTAGTCCGTTCGTTGGATTAGGAACATATAATGATAAATACTATTTATTAAATTGTAACATCTATAAGGGATTATCAATCAATGAGCAAATGGATATTATTAAAGATGATTTACATCCAAAATATAAATACGATTCAATAGGTTTAGAGGAGAATAGTATTAAAGCAATAAGTAAAGACATACAGCAATGGAATTTACCTATCACTCTATTTTGGACAGCAGCAAGCGACCCAGCAATGAGGAAAACTCCAGATTATGATTGGAGTGAAAAACGTCACACAGTTGGTAAGATTAATCTTATCATGAGGTTAGGAACAGCATTTGAAAATAAATCAATTGTTATACCATATAAAACCGAAAAGGATAAATATATTGCCGATAAAATATTATCGGAGTGTACAAGCTTTGCATTAAGTGAAGGTAAACTCGTGGAGGCTGGTGTGCATCCTGATATACCAATAGCATTAGGTTATGCTTTAGAGTTAATAAATCAACGAGGTGCATACTTTGACTTCGGGTGATTTTAGGGAACGCTATTTTCAATGTCCGTATTGTTTAAAATATGAAGGCGGTCATAAAGTAAGAGTACCTAAATCTGTTGGGAAGTATAGAGTCAAGATAATGTATAATGATATATTAATATTTACTTGTTGTAAGTGTGCACGAATATTTAAAATAATATATAAGCCAGAGATGGTGCTATGGTCATATATGAATAGTAAGAAACGTTTAGAGTTTAAAGAGATTCAACATACAAGACACAAAGGAGGTAAAAAGTAAATGGAAAAGAATTTTAAAATGGTCGGAGATAAACTGCATGTAACATTTGAAACTGGAGATAAAGTGTTTATTCCTGTGGGAGAAGAACAAAAAGAAGTAGGAGAATATAAACAAGTCAATGTCCAAATTATAGATAAGGATAAGATTCAAACTCTTATAGATTTTACCAGCAAAGAGATAGAAGTATCTGAAAATAATCTTAAAAAGTTAATTCAGAAATTAGAACCAATTAAAGGCTTACAAGAAATTGATGATGAGTTATTAAAGGCAATGAAGGAATCATTAAAGAAAGGTTCAAAAACTTTTAGAGATAAAATGGCTAAACTTAATCAAAGAATTAACGATTTGGATTTAAAGAAAGGATTAAATGCTAACATTAAATACTATAATGATAGACTTGCAGACATGAAATTAGACCTTAAACAACTAAATGCAGCTATTAAAAAATAATTGATGGTTTTATAATTAAATTTTATTTATTATTTTTATCTTAAAATGGGAATACTTGATTACTTTAGGTCACAGAAAGCTTTAACACCTGAAAAAGCAAATACTAATGAGCAATCTCTTTTATCTGGAACACGAAAAGACGAAGATATTTTTAAAGCATATATTCCCGACTTTTTGTACAAACCTCCATATGGTATGCCAAGACGTGACAATACCGTTATGTTCAAAAAGCTTGCACAAAATCCTTATATATTCTCTGTAATTAAAACCCTATGTGATGAGGCAACAACCAATCCATGGGATATAAGAGTTAAAGAGGAATTTCAAGAAGGCGGAGACGATTATTCTGAAGATATTAAAAAGGTAACTAAATTTTTCCAAAACCCTAATGGAAATGACGAATCATTAAAACACATTTTAAGACAATTGATAACTGATTTATTGGAAGTCGATTCCGCTGTTCTTGTTAAAATATTTAATAGAGCTGGAGAGTTTAAACAAATCTTTGCTAGAGACGGTTCACTATTCTTAAAGAATACTGACATATATGGATACTTGGGAAACCGTGCAGAATTTGTAAACCCTTTACCAGATGGATTTACAGGAGTTAATATTGACTTTGGTGGAACTCCAACAGTATCACAACAACAAATTATGAAACAATATTCTCTTTTATATAAAGAACAAGCTGCATATTTCCAATACGGATGGACAGCCGGTTCAATGCCTGTGCCGTTTGGAAGAAGGGAAATAGTGTACATGATGCAAATGCCAAGAGCTGATTCAATATACGGAACATCACCAATGGGAAGACTTACCAACGTTATTCTTAATTTAATATATGGTGTTGACTTCAATTTAGACTTCTACACAAATAACAATATGCCCGATGGGGCAATTCAGTTATTGGGTGCAACACAAGACCATGTTAAACAGTTTAGAGAGAACATGGAAAATCAATTTAGATTCACAGACGACTTGGGTAATAAGAGGAAGAAATTCTGGAAGCATCCAATATCAACCGTTCCCGTTGCTTTTACACCATTTTCAATAACTGCAAAAGATATGGAAATACTTGCACAGCAAAAATGGTTTACAAAGATTATGTGGATGTGTTTCGGAGTTAATGCAGATGAAATGGGATTTACCGAAGACAGCAATAAGTCAGATGGAGAAAATCAAATGAGTGCAGTTAAACGTAAAGCTATAGGACCATTGTTAGATGTTATTGCTTATCATTTCAATACACAATTGATGCCTGAATTTTTCAATAATGCAGACCCTGCAGATGTTCCACTTGAATTTGTATTCGATGACTACGATGTCCAAGAAGATACAGCAAGACATACACTATTAGAACAAGAACTTAGAATGGGAGTTAAAACACCAATAATGGTTGCCAAAGAATTAGGTATAGACATAGTTGAATTAGAAAAAGGTTTGCAAGAACAACAAGATAAAGAAATAGAAATGATGGAAACTGAAAATGGCTTTAATAATTCTGCAATTAATAATGATAAAAAGAAAGAAGAAAAATCTATTGAAAATCCTTTAAAAGAAATTGATGATTATATTGACAACATAGGCAAAGACATAAGTAAAGCTGTGGGAGAATTATCCGATGCAGAATTACAATACTGAATTTAAAGGATTGATTGATATTATAATTAGTAGATTTATGGATATAATGTCTATTAAACCATTTCAAGGTAATATTAATAGTTTTCTAAGAAGGCAATTTGTTAAGTCTATGGAAAAGGTTGAAACACAATTAAAACCTTCTATAAACTTTATACCTGACGAAGCACAAATATCATTCATTAATGAATATGTGTTCCAAAATCTACAATCACATGCAGATGAAATAGGCAATCAGTTAAGACAGGAATTACAGCGAGGAATATTAAATAAGGAAACACCTGACCAATTAAAGAAAAGGGTTCAAGTTGTTTTTAATGATACTACTTACACAAATAGATTAAAGACCGTAATGAGAACCGAGAAGTTAAGAGCTAATAATGCTGGAGCTTTCTCTGGTGCAGAGCAAGCAAAGGAAGCGGGTGTTAATTTACACAAGTATTTACATGTTACAAATGATGATAGAACTACAAATATATGTCATAAGGAAGATAGTAAATATGGAACAAGAGAACAGGCAATTCCATTAGAAGAAGAGTTCGTAGTTAAGGTTGGAAGCAGTACTTACACTGCATTATACCCACCCTTCCATGTAAATTGCCGTTCTGTTATCAGATTTACACGTGTAAGTGATGTAGAAGAAAAAGCAAAAAGATATGGTCATAAATATATTAGAAGAACAGGAAGTGCTGGTCATTATGAATATGAATATCCGGGTGATAGAAACCCCAGAAAAAGAGAAGACAATATAGTGGAATCACAATCAAATACAGAAACCTTATTCCTTGAGATGTTTCCAACTTATACTGATGTAGATAATAAACTGTTTAATAACGGGAGTTATTGGGATACTACGACTCTTGGTAAAAAGTTAAATATTTCACTAGGAGAACATAAAGAGGGTGGAATGGCATACGGTTTAAAAGTTAGAAGAATAGTCACTGAATTAATTTTTGATAAATACGGAAAACTTGTTGCTAATAATATTAAAGAAATAAAAACAAGTTATGATAGATTTGACAATGATGGGTTAAAAAGAGGTAGGGAGATTGGTAATAGATTGTATGAACTCGGTAAAGGTGGTAAAGAAAATAAATTATGGGATAATTCAAATGAAACAATTACAGAGCACGTGGCATATAGAGAAAAAATAATTAATAATATGCGTACAAATTTAAACAATGATACTAAGGAAATTAATAAAGCTCTAAAATATATGGGGTGGAAGGAAAGGGTTACTAAAGCAGGAAAAAAACAAACCGCTTCTTCTTTAACAAGAGAAGAAATTGTAATCAAATTAAGAACAGGTACGTTTAAAGGGGTTTCTTATAAGATAAGTCCAACATTTGTTAAAAACTCAGAAGGAATTAAAACTGATGATGATATGAAATTGATATTAAAAAACGTTATAGATTCATTACCAAAAAAAGGTAAAAATGTAATGAGTGAAGGTAAAACGAAATTACATTTTATTACAAGACAAGAAGCTAAAAAGGTAGATTTGGTTGGTGCAATAAGTTCAAGAACTATGGGATATTATAACCCAAGAACAAAACAGATATTTATTTTTCCACCTAAAGGCGGTTCAACAGGTTCTAATATATCAATAGATAAAATGAAAACAGATGGATATGATGATAAAATAATAAACAGAATAGCTGATGGAAAAAAGACAGATTCAGAAAAATTAATAGCAACAACTGTTCATGAATCTGCACATGCAATGGCATTGAATGACTCAGCCTTACAAGAAAAATATGATAATTTTTTAGCAGATAATAAATTATTTAATCGTGGAATGTTTATGACAAGAGAGGAAATGAAAAAAGCTGATGGGTTTGTTTCTAGATATGCTATGGTTAATACTCATGAAGACTTTGCTGAAACGTTTTCATTTTATGCTATGTATAGGGGGTTTATTAAAGGGTCTATACGTAAGAAAGATACTTGGATTGATGATAATTTAAAAAAGAAATTTGAGTTTATGGAGACAATATGGCAATGAAAATATTATATAAAGGAGAGATTAAAGCAAGTGTGGTAGATGATAAAATAGTTTGGAAAGGATTGGATTTAAACCAAATAATTGAAGATGGAATTATAACATTACAACACGAAACAACTGATGATGATATAGACATAATAATTAAAGTTGACCCATCATTAACACAAAAATTAGTATTCTTAGAGAGTTTAGGGTTTGAAATTATTAAGTAAACAAATTAATGGTTTTAAAAACAATAAAAATTAATTTCAATTATGGAATTAATGCAAGAATTATCCGAAGTAATGAATAATCAATCTGGTTATAGATTTACAACCGATAATATGATATTTTCTACAACAGAATTTAAAGGTGAGAAGCAAGCATATGTAACCGGATATATTTCTGTTCCAGAGATTGATTTATACAATGATATAGTTACTGAAGCAGGATTAAAATCATTATTAACACAAATACAAGAATCAACAATTACAATTGATTATGAACATGAGGCATGGAGAGATGATAATTCTTTATTACCTGTTGCTAAAATTACTGAAGCTAGAGTAGATAAAAAAGGATTATGGGTAAAAGCAGTTCTTAATAAAAATTCACCTAAATATAAAGCACTATGGGGCAGTATTAAGGAAGGATTCGTAAACGCATTTTCTATAGCCTTCCAACCATTGAGAACAGTTGAGAAATCAATTGAAGGTGCAACCGTTAGACTTATTGAAGAATTAAAATTGCTTAATGTAGCATTTACCGGAGCTCCTGTTAATAAGGGAGCAGTAATTAATGACTTTGGAATGAAGTCAGTTATGTTGAAAGCAATTCACGATTCTGAAGAACAAGTAATTGTTCCTAAAAGACTTTTAAATAAATTCATGGAGGCAAAAAATATGAGCGAAGAAGAAAATAAAATTGTGGAAGAAGTAATAGAAGAAGCTGTTAAAGAAGAAGTAGTAGAAGAAGAAGCAAAACCTGAAGTATCAGAGTTAAACCCAGAAATTGTAATAGATGAAAAAGCAATAAAAGAAGCTGAAGAGAAGGCATCAAAAGAAGCTGAACTTGTTGCTGAATTAAAAGCAATGGTAGAAGAACAAGACAAGAAAATCGAAAAACAAGCTGCAGAATTAAAAGCATTAAAAGAAAGCGAAGTTTTCAAAAGTCCAATAACTATTAAACCTGAATTAAAAACAATTGAAGCGAACATTGATATGTTAGGTTTAATTAATTAATATAATTACAAAGGAGGATAAAAAACACATGGCAGGAAATTACGGAGTTACTTTTTTGAACACACCAAATCATACTATTTATAGTAATCCTATGGGTGTAGCAATGAAAGGAGTAGAGTATAGTGGTTCTATTAGTTTAGAATCTCTTAGGACACAACATAACGAAATAGCTATGAAGGCTTTAAGCACCACAGCAGGTGGAGCCGGAACAGCTGGTTATGCAATGGTTCCTATTTTTGTTGACCCTAGAGTGGTTGACCAAACTAGAAAATATACACCTTTAGTTGAATTAGTTCCAAGAGTAACAAACCAAGGAATGTATGCAGATTACAATATTCTTACAGCAAAAGGTGGAGCAGTTACAGCAGTAGAAGATGCAGTTCTAACAGAAACCAATACTACATATGATAGACAATCAACAGCGATTAAATTCATATATGCAGTTGGAAGAGTTACAGGACCAGCAATCGCAGCTATGCCAGCATGGTCATTAGGAGGACTAAGTCCAGCAGGCGGAGCAACAGGTTCATTTAGCGACCAAAATGCTACAAACGCTAAACAAATGGAAGTTCTAGTTAAGACAAGAGAAATAAGAGAAAAACAAGAATCTTTAATTGTTAACGGTGATGCATCAACAACAGCAACCGATTATAGTGGAATAGTGAAGTTAATGGGAGCTACAAATACTGTAGATAAGAATACTTCAGCTTTAGCATTAGAGGATATTGATACAGCAATACAATATGCATTTGATGATGGTGGAAGACCAAATTTAGCAGTTTGTTCTAGTGGAGTTTTCACAGACTTATTAGGACTATTAACAGCAAAGATTGGGTATATGAAATCAAACGACGTGGTATTTTGGGGATTCAGCACTATTGTATTAAATACAATGGTAGGAAAGATTCCAGTTATACCAAGTATGTACTTATCAAATGTTTCAGGAAGCAAAGCAATTTACTTTTTGGATATGAGTGTAGTTGAAATGAGAGTTCTACAAGATTTAACATATGAAGATTTAGCTAAAACTAATGATTCAGAGAAATTTATGTTAAAGATTTACGAATGTTTCTTAATAAAAGCAACTTCATTTTGTTCAAGTATTACTGAAATATCAGCATAAACTTATTTTAATTTATTTTTTTTTATTTTTTAAATATTATCTGGTTTCCAGATAAAGCCAAGGAAAAGGCTCAATAACCGACAAAAACGGAGAACCCAAAAAATGGCAACAAATACAAATGTCACAGCAGGAAGATTAGCAGAACTAGGTGGAGCTACAAATTCTGGTATAAAAATTGGTTTTGTAGATAGTGGAGCAAAAGCTGCTCAAAACGACACATGGACTGTTAAGAATGCTAAAACAGTTTTGGCTGCATTCTTAGTTACAGATGCAGATGGAGTAGCTGACCCAGTTACAATATCAACAAATGTTTTAACATTGACAGGTGCTACAGCTACTGCAGCAAGTGGATTTATAATCTTTAAATAGGTTATCAAAAACATGAATATAATTAAATACACACAGGAGGAAAAAACATGGCAGCAATAACAACAAGTACAATTACAGACCAAATACCAGCATTAGGAAGAAAAGCTATTATGGTGGAAACACCAACAACGGCTGATACTGCAGATACTGTAGCAATTACTTTAGCAAATTATGGGATGTCTACATTCTTAGGAATTTTAGGATTTTCACATGATACTGAAAATAGTATTGTTACAACAGAAGCACCAACTACAGCAGTAAGTGCAGGTGTACTAACAATAACTTTAGGCGGTTCAACAAATTCAGACGCTAAAAGAGTGTATATAGTTTGGGGTAAGTAAACATGCATATAATAGGAATTGCAGAAGGGTATGTAGATGGTATTCAAAGATTTAAGGAATACTTCAACGGTAAAGAATATTGTAAAGGTAAATGCAAAGTTAGAGTTAGGGATATCACACCACTACATTTTAGTTTAAATGAATGTGGTTATGAAGAGTTCTTAGCAGACCTTAAAGCATTTACTCGATATAACCATGATGTAACGTTTGACCCTAATAATAACTTTGGCCATCAGTTAGATACTACATCAGAATTGCATTCCAAATTAGCAAAATATGTTCGTTATATTCGCAAAATATTTAAAATGATAAAACCAATAGAAAAAGACTTAGATAATGTGAAGACATCAAATATTCGTGAAGAGTTAGAAAGCAAAGGATTACATTTTAATAGTGTTTTTCTTCCTATAGGAAAAGTAGCCGACTGGAGAAGAGCAGACGGGAAGGAGGCAGTATGATAGAACAATATTTAAGTACTCCTGACACAATTATATTAGCAGTAATATGCGGTATAGCAATTAAATTTATTCAATTTTTTTATTTTGACAAACAAAACGGAGGTAAAAAATAAATGGCACTAACAACACAAACAGCAGCAATGACCAATTCACATGCTATTGATAGTACCCCAGAATATGAGGTAAGATTAGATGCAGAAGGAAAAGGTTATTTAGCTAAGAAGAAGAAAGCAGTATCTATAGATGAAATCAAATCAATTGTATTAGAACCTAAATCTAAAGATAAATCTAAGAAGAAAAAAATTAAAAGGAGAAAGAAATAATGGTAAATCATTATTGTACTGCTGCAGAAGTCAAGGCTGCAATAAACTACCCTACAACTGGACCAGTTACAGATGCAAATATCTTAGTAAATATTGGTTATGCTGAAGAAGAGATTGAGAATATTTACAAAACTAAATTCGGTAATATAGAAATTACAGGAACAGCTGACGGCGATTATTCAACGACTACTTTATCTGATTCTGGTGAATCATTTACAGCAAATGAATATATTGGTTATGTTGTTTGGATATATGGCGGTGCTGGTTCTGGTGAATATAGTGAAATAACAGCAAATACTACTACTAAATTAACATTTTCTCCGGCATTATCTGTAGCTACAGATGCAACTTCTACTTATAGAATACTTAAATTGGGATATAAATCAGAAACAGTTGACGGAACTGGAAATAAAACAATGTTTCTCAATTATCAACCCTTAATTAATTTAAACTCATTAACTGTTGATTCTACTTCTGTTACACCAAGCACTGTTTATCAATATAATGCTTCAGGTAGATTAGAATTAAGTACTAGTGCAGAAGTTAGTTACTTTGCTAATAATTTACCACAATTAATTGATTTAAAATATTTCTATGGTGTTTATCCAATACCTCAAATCATTAAAAGATTATGCATATGTATAGCAGGAGTAAGAACATTAACAGCTCAAATAGCTGGAACATATGATGACTTTACTTCTGTTTCATTGCCCGGTGGATTTACAGGCAGTAAGGGAGAACCATATACAAATATTCAAGCATCATTAAATTTCTTGCAAGGAGAAGCAAGAGGAATAGTTTATGGAACACAAAGTACAGGACAAGTAAGTGGTGATATGAGAACACAACCAAGTTATAGACCATTTGCATTGTTTGGTTAAAAAGGGAGGAAAATATTAAATGACAAATGAAGAAATCGTAAAGGAAGAACCTAAAGTAGAAGAACCTGTAGTAGTAGAGGAACCTGTTAAAGAGGAAGAACCTGCTAAAGTAGAAGAACCTGTAGTAGAAGAACCTGTTAAAGAGGAAGAACCTGTAGTAGAGGAACCTGCTAAAGTAGAAGAACCTACAGTTGTAGTAACTCCATTCGATGCAATTAAATTACATACACAATTATACTAATGGTTCAAAATGTTCTGACTGTTAATGATTTTGATGCAATGTTAGATAATTATGCAGGAAGACAGGTATCACATGCAGTTGTAACAAGAGCAATTTCAAATATGACAGGACAAGAAACTATGTCATATGGAGATGCAAGAACATTAAAAGCTTACTTTGTAAGAACAAGCCAAGCATGGGATTATGAAAAAGCAGGATTTCTAGAGAAAGGACATGCTATAATGTTATCAAAATATGCTGATGGAGTTGCAAAGAATGATAAGATAACAGTCGATGGTGCCGTGTATACGGTTAGGGAGGCATATAATGTTTCAGGTGTATTTGATTCTACCGGTGCTGGTACTGCTTTTGTTTATACTGCCTGTAACTTATTTTTAGACCAATGAGTTATACTGAAGAACAACTCAATAAGTTATTTTGGGGTATTGCTATTGATTTACAAGAAGCTATAAAAGATAAATTGTTATCATTAGGAATTAAATTTACTGGGGCAGGTGTTAGTAGTGTTAGAGTTATAATTAAGGGCAATAAATTAATCATAACTATGAATGATTATTTAGAATATATAGAGTATGGAATGCCTAACCCTACAAGTCCGGAAGAATTAAGAGATTGGGTAGAACAAAAAATACTAAAGACATACAGTGGAAAGAATAAAGAAAGAGCAATAGATAGAATTTCTGAAACATTAGCAAAACATATAACTCTATTTGGTCCAAGGCCTAATCCATTTTTAAGACCTGTATTACACACCCAATTACCTGCTATTATTCAAAATAACATTGACAGATTAAGTTAATGGTTTTATAAATCTATAATTTTATCTATATTTACTATAATGTCTCATAATACTCAAGAGAGTTAGGACGATTAACAACATGGCAACAACTTCAATTTATGATATAAAATTAGAATTTGAAAACTGGTTAAGGAATCAAAAAGTAATTTCTATCGGAACTAGGGGAGTAACAACCTCAACCGATACTGGAACATTTTCATCCGCCGGTTCTCATACATTAGCAGTAAATCCTACATTATTAAAAAATGTAAGGTCAGTAGTAGTTGCAGGAATTACATTAGCTTATGGTGATGAATATACTGTTAATTTTGAAACAGGTGTTATTACATTTTCTCCTGTAGTATCAGGTGCATACACAATTATATATGACCAAGGGTCAACAGATAAAATTTATCAAGATTTTCCACAACCATATTTAAAATTAAATGATTTTCCAAGAGTTGGGTTTGATATAATCTCTGGAAATACATCAGAGTTGGGAATAGGTGCTACAACTACACAATCTGAATATATTATATCTATAGTTTGTTATGATAAAAGTCAATCAAATGTAGAGGGAATGATTGCAACACTTAGAAGTTCATTAATAGCCGATAAAAAGAATTTCTATTATATCCCATTTATTACATTAGGAAGTACTGGACCAATGTTAATAACACCATTCGGACAAAATAAAATAGTTCAACGAAACCAAGACGTAATAGTTAAATTCGTATTCGAGAGTTAAAAATGAAAACAAGAAAAATACCAAATTATGAAGATAAAGTTTTATCTAAAGAAGAAAGAATTGCTTTAAAGAAACTACAATGGCAAATCGCTAAAGGAATAATTAAAAGCGTGAAAGGGGGTAAGAAATAAGATGGCACAAAATTACATATCAGGGGGTGAATCAGTTGCCATATATGCATATGAGAATCCTGCACAATGGGCAAATGCAGCAGCATCACATTTAGCATCAGATGAAACTTATGTTCCATTTGGACAAGGTGTAGATGTTTCAGTTGCAAGGAATAATAATGCAGAGAGAATTTATGGAGTTGGAGCAAGAAATGCAACAGCAACTATAAATAAACAATATGCAGGAACAGCAACAATTAATGGAGCAGTATCAAATGCATGGTGGTTATTAGGAATTTTAGGAACAAATACAGACGCAGGAACAACTGGAGCTTATACTCATACTTATACAGAAGCAAATAGTTTACCAAGTTTCACATTAAAGACTGCCTTTGAATTAGGAACAACAGATGCTCAAAGTATTTTAATTGGTTGTAGAATCAATACATTTACATTAACTGCAGCAGTAAATGAAGCATTAAAGTTTAGTATTGAAGCACCATATAGATATGAAACATTAGGAACAACAGCATCTGCAAACATAGCAGATACAGAACCAATTTTCACATTTGCACATGGGTCAATTGAAATGCCCGATGGAACAACAATTGCAGCAGTTCAATCATTCGAATTAACAATCAATGAAAATTTAGAAGCAGTGTATGGAGTTGGAAGTAGATTCCTAACAGATAATGTTGCAAAGACTAGAGAATATAATTTTAATATGACAGCAGCATTTAATTCACATACAGCATTAATGACATACTTTTTGAATGGAACAAATTCAGCAACTGCACCTACTACAGGGAGCGGAACTGAAATTGCTACACTAGAGTTAACATTTACAAATGACGATGGAGATATACTCGACATCAATTTAACAGGAGTTCATTTGAATGAGGAAACTTTACCACAGAACGTTAATGAGGTTGTAAAGGAAAACGTAACTGGTTGGGCAAGAGCATGTACAAATGTTATTTATACAAATGACATACAATTGGCTCCAGCAGAAGCAAGTAACGTTTAAATCCTATAATTTTTTATTTTAAATTTTTTTAGGTAACAAAAACAATTAAACAGGAGGAAGAACAAATATGGATAAAACCCCAGAGATGAGAATTGAAGACGGAAAAATCGTAGATGAAACTATATCAATTGATATAGTAGTCAATGGCAAAACTGAACAAGTAATTGTAAAGAAACTTAGTTCAGGTGAAGCTGGAAGAATAAGAACAGCACATGTCAAGACAAAATATATAGCAGGGCAGTCATCAATGAACGTTGATGAAAGTGCTTTGAAAGATGCTTTATTATTTGCCGCTATAGTATCTGCACCATTCCCACATGACTTAGAAGGTATAAAGAACTTACCAGATGATGTAAACTCTTATATATTTTTAAGATGGACTGAATTTTCAAATCCGACAGCGTCAAAAAAAGAGTAGTTGTGCAGGCCTTAAAAGGTCAGACCGATAATGAATGGGCTACAAACGAAGCCATGTACGGTTGGTTTGCATACGCTTTTCATTGGACACCTGAACAAGTAGATAAAATTCCATATGATAGATTAACATATATAATGTCTTCCTACCAAGAAATAAAACGAAAGGAGAATCAAAAATAAAATGCCAGAATTTAAAATCGAAGTACCAATAGATGTAAAGAATAAAGGCGGAACTAGTGGAGCAGGTGGAGGATTAGGAGTAGGAAAACTTGCAACCGGAGTAGCTGCAGGAACATTAGCATCTAAAGCATTAGCCACTGTAATGGAGGGTGTTATGAAAATAATGGAACCTTTAGTAAATGTTTTGAAAGCATTATTTATAGTCGTATTCATGCCATTAATGCCTTTAATTATGTCATTAACAGAAGCAGTAGTTGGTGTAATTGATGGATTATTAAAATTATTTTCAGGTGAAATAGATTTTGTTGAATTTGTAAAACAATTCATTGGTCCAGCTATTTTAGCAGTTGCTGGAGCATTATGGGATTTTATTGTAATGATTGCAAAAGCAGCAATACAAATAGGAAATGATATAGGTCAATGGATATATGATTCAATAATTGTTCCAATGGCTGATGCAATTACAGGAGCAATGAATTGGATTGCAGATAAAATAACAGAAGGGGTATTATGGGTTATAAATGCATTACAAACAGGATTATCATTCTTTGCTACATTAGGTTCTGACATTTGGAACTTTATATTATCAGGATTACAATTTATTGCAGACATTGGAGTTAAAATTTGGGATTTCTTCTTATCAGGATTAAGTTTTATAAGTGATTTGGGAGCTAAAATTTGGGCATTTATAAGTAATGCACTAAGTGGGTTAGGCAGTTTTATCAGTGGAATATTTGGAGGACATAGAGCTGAAGGAGGTCCTGTTGCAAGTGGCTCATCATATATAGTTGGAGAACAAGGTCCAGAATTATTTACACCATCAACTTCAGGGAATATAACACCAAATGGTGGTAGCGGCGGAGATAGTATAACAATCAATTTATCAAACAATAACTTCCAAAGTGAAAGTGACATGAGAAGAATGGTCGATATGATTTCTAGAGAATTACAAAGTAGAAGTAATAGGAGTTTTAGTTAAATGGACAAGAAAATATATGAAGAGTTGAAAGAAATTAAAACATTGTCATTAGCAACAGCATCACTTTTAAGAGACATATTAATAGAATTAAGGAGGTTCAAAAATGGCGACATTAAACGGAATTGATTTAGGGGATGTACAATCTGAAAGACAGAATAAATTTGCTTCGTTGTTTCAACAAAACTTACCAAGACGAGATAGTTCTGTTGCAATACTTTTAGATATTTTTGGAGTTGGACGAACAATAAATGTTGATGGAATATTAACAGGAGTAGATGCAACCCAAGTTACATTCATTAATGCAATGGAAGCAATCATTGCAGGTACACAATCAGGAGTAACATTTGTTAGCAGTAAAACAGGATTTGCAAATAAGACTGTTTTTATTGATAGTTTTGATTGGAGAGTTGATAAAGCAGATGTATCAAAAATTAGATATACATTAACATTAAAAGAAGGAGCAGCAGTCGCATAATGGGATATTTAAAATCTAAAGTCCAAATTAATGGAACAACAATTTGGGACGATTCAGATGCAGGAGCATTAGACTTATTAATTAATTGGGAATATGAAAGAACTGGTACTAATGAAATATCAGAACTAACACTCAATGTATTAAAATCAATTGATAGCAGTATAACATTAGCAGTCGGTCAAACTGTTTCTGTTTGGAAAGGATTCACTACATCAACTGATACAAAAGTTTTTGAAGGAAGAATTGCACAATTTGAACCAGACGGTGGATTAACAAAAATTACTGCAAAGGATAAATTATGGGATTTAATCAAACTAAATGTTAATAAAGTATATGAAAGTTCTGGACCACAAGCAGGACAAATAAGTGCTATAGCAAAAGACCTAATTGAAACATATGGATTATTGACTTCTGATGAACAAGCTACAGGAACGGGCACAAGTGAAATAATTGCAGAGTTTAGATGTGTTCATACTGACATATTTGAAAGATTAAAAGCTTTAGCTGATGCAGTAAGATACCAGTTTTGGTATGATGCAGTAAATGATACTGTTCATTTTGAACCAGAGGGATATAATGATTCAGCAACAACATTAAATGTTGGGACAGAAATAATAGGTGTACCTAAATGGGCTACTGACACTTCACGGATGGTAAATGATTTAAGAGTTGACGGAGCTGTTAGTTTAACACAGATTAGAAAACCTGTTGGAACTGGAAATGGAATAATCGATACTACGGCAGATTTTGATACAACAAATATTCTATTAGATAAAACACCAGAGAGTGTAGAGTTAATATTAGAAAATGCTAACCCGCCTACAGAAGTTAAGGAAGGTGGAACTAAAGATGGTACAAGTGGAAATTTCTATTATGTTGATAAAGAAAACAAAAAAGTAATGCCTGCAACAGGAACTACCTTTACAGCAGGTCATAGGGCAATAGTTAATTATACTTGGAATGCTCCAGCACCTATACATCAGACAAATCAAGCTAGTATAGATACGTATACAAAGTTTGAAAAACAAATGACATTATCAGATATTCAAACAATAGCTGACGCAGAGGTTCGAACAGCTGTTATTTTAGCAAGATTCTCACAGCCCTTTTTAGTTGGAGATTTATTAGTAAAATCTGATTCAACAATTGATGTTAATTTCGGTGACACTGTAACAATTGTTGATAATGTTTCAAGTCCTACAATTAATCAAACATTAGTTGTTACAAAACAAATTATGAAATACCCCGGCAGTTATCAAGAATTAACAGTTGGAGATGAAGCAATTAGATTAGCCGATTGGCAAATAGATGTTCAAAATAGATTAAAAAGAATTGAAGAAAGTTTAAGTTTATCTAATCAAGATTTGATTTTAGAATTAATAGATATTCAACAACAAGTACAAACAACACCAAGATATAGGAAAATACAACAAGCTAATATTGCCGGTGATACATTAATTTGGGGAAGTACAGATTTTGGATTATGGGGAACATTTAAGTGGGGAAGTGCTGCAAATACTAGTTTTGTTTTAGGACATTCATTAGCAGGAATATTAGGGACAAGTAAATTAGGAAGCCAAACAAGCACAGCAATTGACCATTTTATACAACAATATAATAATTCATATACTGAAGATTTCATTGATTCTGACTTTGAAGACACAACCGGCACAGCAAGTTGGAGCACTACAGGGTCTGCAACATTTACATCTGGGCAAATAGCATTAAGTTCAAGTATAGATTATAACAATGGAACAATCACAACTGCGACTTTAACATCAACAGAAACTAGTGGAAGTTTTGATTATGAGATGACAGCGGATGGTGGCTCAAATTGGGAGTCTGTAACATCGGGGGCTGCACACACATTCACAAATACTGGAACTGATTTAAGATGGAGAGCAACAGAAAATGCGGCAAGTACTGGAGAAATAAGTAAAATTGAGGTAACTTCATATCATTAATGGTTTTATAAAACCAATTTGATAAATAATATTAATATGGCAACCGGACAGATAATCACGACAAGTGGAAAGAAAATAATGCTTAATAGGACATTTTTAGCAACACCGACAATTACAGCACCCTCTAGATTTAAAGTTGGAACTGGAACTACTACACCGGCTGTCGGAAATACTGATTTAGTTACACCTGTAAATATCAATGGGACAGCATTTAAAAACTTTGTAAGTGGTTATCCTACACTAGACACAACTAATGTTCAAGCAACAATAAGATGTTTTATAAATTCATTAGAAGCAAACGGAAATACATTAACAGAGTTTGGAATAGTAAACACCGACGGAACACCATTAATGTTCAGTAGGTCAGTATTCACAGCAATAAGTAAAACATCAAGCAATGAAATAACTTTCATTGAAAAGGATAAAATAATATAAAATGACAATAACAAATGGAAATGTTGCTAACGCAATTGAAGTTTTAGGTGCAATTGGAAGACCATCGTCTCAATTAGCTTATGAACAAGTTAAAGCAGACTCTTCAAGTTGGACAAATACTGATTATTTAGGTGCAGATATTTTTACAAGTGCAAACGGAGCAAAATCTACAGTAGACACAACAGCAAGTACTGGAATTTGGGCATCAAATACAACTTATTATACTTTAAGCATGACTGATGAAGCAAGCGGAGACACAACACATGACCCAACACCTGTAACCAATCCAGAAAATGCATTTGATGGAAATGATGCCACTTATGCAGATAAAACATCAAGTAACAATCAAGATTTAGGAAAAACATTTGCTTCAAAATATGTGGGCCAAGTTCGAGTTAAGGCATCTTTTAGTGGCACAGGGGTTACTTCTTCTACAATAAAATTAGAAACATATAATGGTTCAACATGGAGTGTTATTGCAACATTAGTTTCCGGAACAACTTCGATTAGTTATGATGATGAATATTATTTAAACACAACAACTCAAGGAATAAGAATAGCAATTGATGCGTCTGGTGGAACATTAGGAACATATGATGCTCGGTGGTATACCATTGAATACGGTGATTTTGACGCTGCTTCAACCGTTGAAACAAATTCAATTATCTCTGATAAAGTGCCTGATGCTGTTACAGTCTATGCAAAAATAACATTACCAGCAAATACAAGTGCAACGGTAGATATTTCAGATGATGGAGGTTCTACATTTGCATTAACAGCACAAGCATTAAATACCGCTATTGACACAACGTCTTTTACAACAGGAAATTTGGCAATTAAATTAAATATGGCTAGCACTGATACTTCAGCTACACCCTTATTATATGGTTATGGAGTGGCCATACATGTAGATTAAAATGGCAGAAGGAGTTTTTCCAAAAACAGATGGGGATGTATTCTATGCTAGCGAAGCTAATCTTTTTAAAAGAGAAAATATGGTGCTTTATACTAGTACTGGATTTAATAGCACAAAGGGACCAAGTGCTGCAGCAGGAAGTGATGAGCAGAGTGTTGAATTAACTGCCATAACTGCGGCAAATTTAGTGGGTGCAGATTATTTAAAAATAGATGTTGTTGGAAGTATTAGTGCACAATGTACAACTGGAAATGCTTCTCAGGTAGAGTATAAAATTCAAACTAAAGAAACAGGAGGTGCTTATGGTGATACTTTAGCATATACTATTTTGGGAAGAGCACCAAATACTGGAAATACAGAGTCACAAATTCAAGCTACATCATTTACATATTATCATACATTAACCACTGGAGAAAAAACAAACGGGGCTCAAGTTAAGGTTTTCTCCAAATCAACAATATCTAATAATGGAGTAAGTGATTGGGCAAGCTTTACAAATATACAAACACTAGTTACACCAATTTAAAATGAACTACATAAAATCAGAATTTTTAAAACTTGCACCAATCTGTTTATTTTTAATCGTAGCTTTTAATTATAAAATAGGATTAATATTATCAGGATTATTTTTATTAGCAGAACATATGTATTCATATGGAAGATGGGATATTAAGGACATTCTTGGACATGAGAATTTAGGAATAGTTCTTTTATTAATAGGGTTATATCTAAACAATAATTATCACGGAATGATTTATTCATTAATCATATATTTAGCTTTTTCAAATTATAAATGGACAAGTAAATTAACCCCTTTACAATATGCTAAAAGCAAGATTATAAATGGTTTTAAAAACAAATAAATTTAATAATATAACATAGGAGACAGCATAGACTCCTATCACCGTAAAAAAAACTAAAATGGCACAGAGAAAAAACGTAAACGATAGAATAAGATGGTCACATGGGACCGAACAAGTTTCTAACGAATCAATTGCAGATTCATTAACACCAGAAGTTCAAATAATTGGTGGATTATATAGAGCATCAGACCCTACATATACAGACGGGCAAAATGCAGTTGCTTCTTTTACATCAGACGGAAAATTAAGAACAGATGCCTCAATTTCTGGAGATGTTAACGTTGATTCTACTTCTGTAAGTGTTGAGGGCTATATAGGAAAAGCAAGTGGAACAAACGGTGACTTTATTACAGCTTATGCAAGTGGAACTACATTAACTTGTTCAACTTTACCAACTGGTATTGCTTCATTAACTGCAGATGATATTGTTTCTATTGTTCAAATTTCAACAGCCGGTGCAGTTTTAAATACATATACAAGAGATGATATAACATTAACAGCATCTGGAACAGACCCAACAACTTTAACCGTTACTGGGGCTACATTCAATGCTTCAGACACTTTTGTTGTTTATACTAATATTTCTAAATTTACAAATAAGGCTATTGATGATTCTGCTATGCCTGCAACTCCCGGGTTATTACCCGTAGGGGGTGAATACAGGGCAACAGCAACAACATATGCTGATGGAGATGCAGTTGTTAGTCAATTTGATTCTAAAGGAAATTTAAAAGTAGTTGGTGGTGCTAGTTCAGTATCAGCTAAATATATCTCTCCAGCAGACTTTACAGCTACATACACAAGTTCAACAACTATTACATTAGCCGGTGTACCTTTCACACCAACCTCAGAAGAAATTGTATATATTAAATATATACCAACAGGAGGAAGTGGTTCTGCAATATTAGTTAATGGGTCAGACGGAGTGACAATGACAGTTAGTTCAAATGTAATAAATGTTAACGGAGCAGGAACACCTTTTGCAAGTGCAGATTCATACGAGGTAGGATTAAATCATCAAGATAAATCCTATGATAGTGATTTAGATATTAGTAAAACAATTGACCAAGCACCTTTATGGAGTAGATATACTTCACCTGAACAATTAGTTACAGCAAGTGATATTGGAGCTTCAGATGGAGTTTATATTGACCAAGGTGCAGAAATTGATTGTACGGGATATAATGTTCTTGGAGTATTTGTTAAGTTGACAGTTAATAATTCAACTACTAACACTATTAAATTATTGAAGAAACACACAAGTGCAGGCTCTGAAGAGTTTGTATCAGAAACAGCGGCTAATTATATTAAAACTTTAGGTGATGCAAACATTAATATTTATTACGAGTTCGACATTAACTCCGCTATGCCTATTGTTCAAATACAAAGTGCTGCAGCAGATGTAGATACTGGTGCTGGAACTATTGCAACCCTTGAAATAAATGTTATAAAGGGGTGGAAATAATGGTATTATTCGTTAAATCAAACAAATTAAATTCTTTACCTAAATTGAATGTTGAAAATGCTATGGTAATTTATGAATTGTTAAAAGTTAAGGATGCTAATAGAATATTTTTAGAAGATAATATTGCTACAGAATATACTGAACAAGTAATTGCAGAAATGAAAAGATTAGAAAATGAAATTATTTCTAAAGTAAATGGTGGATTTATTCTTGAAAAGGCAATACCCGCAGTTTATGATGAGGAAGGTATTGTAATATCTAATGAAATTCCTGCAGTAGTTTATAAAATAACAAGTAAGGCACAATTTCTTATAGACTTAAATTCTGACTTATTAAATTCTGAAAATGTCTGCTCAGATGTAGAAGATTATTATTCTGATTATAAACAAAATAGAAGTTTTACTGATTTTAAAAATTTAGTTCTAGGAGTTTAAAATGGTAAAGGAATCTTTATCCTCTCCAATTAAACCTCCGATATTCAAAGAGACGTTCAGAGATGAATCTACCACTAGGTCTAATGGTGGTACTCCGACAGCCGTAACTTACTCCAATGGTGTAGGGACTTTTGACGGTTCAAACAGTAAACTTTCTTATAAACCAACTAGTACAACAAATTTTTCTAATGAGGACTTCACAGCTGTTTTAGTAGCCACTATTACTGGTGGTGAGAGTTTGTTTGGTAGAAAGAATAGTATTGGTGATAATAATGCTGGTTGGATAATGTACCGTAGCGGAACTAACATTTATGCTAAGTTTTCTGACGGTTCTGGTTCTACAACTACTACTTCTAGTTCTACTATTAATGATGGTGTTAAGCACTGTATTGTTATGGTTAGGGCTTCTAACGTTGTTAGTTTTTATGTTGATGGGGTTTCAGTAAACACACCTACTGCTAACACTCGTAACACTTACATAACTGATAAGGGTATTGGGCTTGGTGCTGATTACGCTGGTTCTAGCAAGTCTGTTAGTGTTATTGAACTTGCTGAAATTTATGATTATGCTTTGTCTGCTGAGGAAGTAGAGAGTATGTACAATGGAGAATACTATAAAGACACTAATCGTGGCTTAATTGGTGAGTGGAAGTTAGGTCGTAAGGACGAGACTTTAGGAAGTGATTTAGCTTCTGGTTGGGACTTTACAAATTGGACAACAACAGCTAGTGCAACTGTTGATAATGCTACTCAATTCACAACTTCAGTCGGTGCTAATGGTATTTATAAAGAATTTAGTTTAGTTGAAGGAAAAACTTACTCAGTATCTTTTGCTGGTTCTGCTGATAATGGTTCTACTGTAGGAATTTATGCAGGATTAGGTGGTGCTGTAATAACTGGTCTTGGTGGTGCTGGTGCTGGATTTGATAGTACAGCTACATTTGTCTATACCTCTACTGGTGCTAGTGATATTTATATTAGATATAACACTACTGGACAAGTAACAATTACTAAACTTACTGTTCAAGAAATTCAAGCTAACGATTCTGGCGGTCAAAGTGATACAGGTGCAGAACTTATAACTAATTCAAATTTCGTATCAGATGTTAGTAGTTGGACTAAAGCTTCTGCCGATGAAACATCAACAATGACACATAATGTTGCTGACGAAGCAATGAATTTAGCTGTTACTAGTGCTGGTACTAATGGTTTAAGACCATCCATTACGGGTACTATGTCTCCACAACTTATTAGTGGTAAAAAATATAAAGTTACAATTAGTTATAGAGTTAATTCAGGAACTTGTGTATTAGCTAGATATTTTGATGGTTCTGGTACTATAACTTTAAACAAAACTTTTAGTGGTACTAATTCTTATACATTCGAATTTGTTGCTACTGGAGCTAGCAATCTTATACTATATTTTAATGGTACAAGTGTATTTGATGTTGATATGTTCAATGTTTCTGTCAGACAATATACTGGCGACGGTTGGATTACTGCTCCTAATAATGGCTCACTATACAACTTCCCTGCTACTATTCCTTACACTACTGGTCCTTTCGGTTTTGCTGATACAGCTTTGACGTTTACTACAAATGATTATATAGATATTCCTGACGCTGCTGAACTTAGTTTTGGTAACGGAACTTCAGACGAGGCTTTCTCAATTAGTGCTTGGGTTAATATGACTGATGCTAGTAATTTTAAGATACTATCTAAAGGAGTTTATAATACCGACAATGGAGAATATCTTTTTACTATTGAATCTGATGATAAGATAAAGTTTTATTTATTTGATAACAGTGCACCAGCTTATGTTGGTAGAGTATATGATACTGCTTTAACTAATTATGAAGGACAATGGATACATCTTGTTGGTACTTATGATGGTAGGGGAGGAGCGACAGCAGAGGGAGGAATAAATATTTATCTTAATGGTAATGTTGTTGATAATGCTAATGATAAAACTGGAACTTACGTTGCTATGGAGAATTTAACTCACGCTATGTGGATTGGAAGATATAGTACAAATTACTCTGAAGGTTCAATCGCAGATGTTAAAATAATCAAAAGAGAATTAGGGGCACAAGAAGTACGAAATATTTACAAAGAAGCTATGAGAGGAATTAACAAATGATAATTTTTAAAAATAATAGAGGAATAATAATATGTCAGAAACATTCAATATAGATTTTAGAAAAGGAAGTTTAATAGAAAAGTACACTAGAGATAAGGGTACTAATGTTGGTAATTATATTGTTCAGAGTGATAAGGGATTAGTTTACCGAGCCGAACAAGGTAATTCAGGACAGATAACTTATACTAATAAGACAGCCTTAAACTTTGGAGCTTTGCCATTTAGTGTAGTATGTGCTTTTAAGATGGGTGAGTTTATAAATGTTGGTAGCATTTATAATAATTTATTTGCTTCAGGTACATACTCTAATAATGGTGGTATAAGTTTTCTTTATAGTAGTTCTCAACAATTACAAATAGCTTGGGAAGATGGAGCTGGAGATGTAATAACTTTAGCATTAGATGATTTTGGAAATTTAAATGATGGTAAGTATCATTTAGCTATTCTTACTTTTGATGGTACAACTTATAAAGCATTCTTGGATAATGTTCAGGAGACTACAACAAGTACAGATACTAAAAATATAACATCCGCTCAAACATTTAATATTGGTCGAGATGGTACTACTGCTAGACGCTCTAACTCTGATATATCTTTTATTCGTGCTTATAATCACGAACTCACAGCTTCCGAACGTGGCAAATTACAGGATGAGTTTAACTCTTCACACCAGACAGCAAAGACTAAAAGGAATTTTGTTAAGGCTAAACCAACTGATTTGAGTAATGAAGTTGAGAATACTTTAATAGAGAAATTAATTAATGGAACGTTTGATGATGGTACAAACGGCTGGACTGAAACAAATGCGACGTTCTCTGTTTCTGATGGAATAGCCGAAATTGACATTACTGGTTCAGGAGGAGGAATTATTCAGTCTCCAATACTAAATCCAGTTATTGGAAGAAAATATATAATCTCAACAAGATATAAGATGGGCACATTTAATGCTGATATGGGCATTTCTTTTGGTGGGACTATTGGGGCTGCAAATATAACATTACCTTATTCAACAACTTATACAAATCATACAGAAATAATTACAGCTACAAGTGCTGATGATGATTTTTATGTCTTAAGAAAAACTTCTAACACTGGAACATTTTTTATTGAGGAGATATCTTGTAAAGAATTTACTGGTCTTGTCGCTGCTTATAATATGGTCCCAAACGGTTCAACACTTGTTGATATTAGTGGAGAAGGAAATAATGGAACTATAACAGGTGCTATAAGTACTAAGGATGGTATGGCTTTTGATGGGGTGGATGATTTCATAGGAATGAGCACACTAGCTACTCCAGCTAATTTAACAATAAGCACTTGGGTGAATTATGATTCATTGATTGATTTTGCAGGACTTGTCACTTTTGGTACTACTTATATTAGAAAAGAAGATAATGGAAAGTTTAGATGTGTATTGGGAGGTTTAACTGATACTGGAATTGATAGTACAACCTCACCAGCAGTTAACCAATGGTATAATGTAGTTCTTACTTATGATGGCTCATTTATTAGATTATATGTTAATGGTTCTCTAGAAGGTGCTGATGCATCAACTGGTACTTTAACTGCATTTAATACTAATGATATTGGCAAGTGGTCTGCAAACTTTACAAATGGGAAGTTTGGTGAAACTAGAATTTATAATAGAGCTTTATCAACTCAGGAAGTTAAAGATTATTACAACTCATTTTCCGAGATAACACTTTTGGAAGGGTTCGAAGATTCAGGTGCTGATGGTGTTGCTAAAACACCAAGAGAATTTGTGAGTGGAACTGGAACATATGTAGTTGGAGAACATAATATTAAAGGAAGTGCAAATTATCGTTCAGACTTTAGTGCAGGAGTTGATAGTTGGACTGGTACTAATGGAACTGCTAGTGCACCAGAAACAGCACTCACAGTTACTGAAGCATTAAAACTTACAGTAACAGCAGAAGCGGATGCTTACTTACAATACAACCTACCTTTCCAACAAAATAAGACTATGAGATTAAGTTTTGATTATTACATCCCAGCTGCACAAACACTATCATCATTTTTAGTTGGTAATATTTTAACAGATGCCGAGGTTATTAAGGGTAGTAGAACTTGTAGCACTACAGGTTCTTGGGTTTATAAAGAAATTGATTACATACTTACTTCTTCAAGTCCTCGTAACTTTAGATTTACTACAACAGATGAAGATATTGGTGACACATTTTATTTAAAGAATGTTGTTACTTATGAAATCCCACCTCTTCGTGGATTTGACAATGGAACTAAATACTTAGAAAATAGTAGTGCTGGAACAATAGCTATTCCCAGTAAACAAAGTTATGGGAGTTGGGAATGGGATGTTTTTAAAGGTGCTGATGGGAATAATATAGATATAAAATTTATAGGTTCTAACAATTTAGGCTTTTCTTTAGATTCAAATAATTATTTTATTCAATTACCAAGTTCTGAAAGAGTTGGTTTATTTAAGGGTAGTGCAGGAAGTACTTTATTTGCAACCCCAGTCTCCTACATCGCCATCAACACTTGGTACAGAATGAAAGTAACAAGAACAAAAGCTGGAGCTTTCACAGTTTACATTCGTGGTGGAGCTTTCGGAGATGATGATTGGACACTAGTAAGCGTAGCAGGAGGTTCAGGAAGCAACCCAGTAACAGATACGACATATACAACATCAAACTACATGGTAATTGATAACGATGCTGGTGATAGAATATCAAGAATCAAACTAAAAAACGGTGTGAAACAATGACTAAACAATATATAAATGAAAGAGAATTTAATGACTTTAAAGATAATTTCAAACTATTAGTTAATACTTTAAATCATAATATAACAGACATTAAAAAAGATGTTCATGAATTTAAAAATAAATCTTTAGAAGTATTCGGAGAAGTAAAAGAACTAAAGGGACAAATAAAAATGTCCAATCGATTATTATGGGTAATAGTCGGAATATTTGCAACCTTATTCGGTGCATCTTTATTATCTTTAATATAAATACATTTAAAAACCTTAAAAATATGTTATAATATGGCAATAATAGAACAAAAATATAGCCTGTGGATAGGATTGGGAAAAACTGCAAAAAATAGTATTTACCTTCTTGTACCATTTTTCTTGGCTATATTGGCAGGTGTTCCACAAGAATATGCATGGATAAGTGGCCCAATTGTATATGTGGTTAAGAATTACTATGAAAATAGGACACTTCAAATTTAAATTAATTAAATTAAACGGATGCAAGCGTA
>FLOH01001183.1_pt1 | contig 42322 bp, 38 predicted proteins | sample 756751 | NCBI WGS metagenome assembly FLOH01 (sample SAMEA4026879, study PRJEB14308) | marine metagenome | biome: coastal water; material: water | depth 74 m
AATGCGCCGTATCGCCGATGACGCGCACCACGCTGTCATCGCAACGGGCGACGATATCCCGGTCGTGCCCAAGAATCGCGTCGGCGATGCCGTCAAGGCGTACAAGTGCCTCATCGTCATCGCGCACAATCGGCTCGCCGCCCGGATTGGCGCTGGTCATCACCAGCACCATTTCTTGCGGTTCCGTCAGCCAGTCGCACCCGGCGGGCTGGCCTGCCGCCTCGTGAAACAGTAAAAAGTGAATAGGCGTGGTGGGCAGCATGACACCCAGCCAGATCAAGCCCGGCGCCACTCCCGGCAAGGCTTCCTCGCTTCCCGATTGCTTGCGCAGCACCACCACCGGGCGCTCCCGACTTTCGAGAACGCTGCGCTCCTTCTGCGTCAGTTCGGCATACGCGGCCAGACTCGCCGCGTTGGCGGCCATCACCGCGAAGGGTTTGGCTTCGCGGTTCTTGCGCTCGCGCAAACGCGCCACGGCCTCACCATTTTTTGCATCGCAAGCCAGATGAAAACCGCCGAGACCCTTGATGGCGACGATGGCGCCCGCTCGCAGCAAGGCCAGCGTTTCTGATATCGGATCGCCTGGCAATGGATTGCCCTGCACGTCACTCAGTATCAGGCGCGGACCGCAATGCGAACAGCAGGTAGTCTCAGCATGAAAACGCCTATCGTCGGCACGACCGTATTCGACGGCGCAATCGGGGCACAGCGGAAACGGCGCGAGGCTGGTGCGAGGCCGGTCGTACGGCAGGCCACGGGTCACCGTATAGCGCGGGCCGCAGTGGGTGCAGGTAATGAAGGCGTGGCGCCAGCGCCGCCCGTCGCGCTCGAACAGTTCGGCAAGGCAATCCCCGCACACCGCAACGTCCGGACCGATCGCGGTATTCGCCGGGCCACCCGCGCTGCCGGTGATGGCGAATCCCCTGGAACCATCGGGTACGGCATCTACCGATTCCACCGCATCGACCCGCGCCAGCGGGGGCGCATCGACTCGCAGGCGCTGCAGCAGTTTCGCCACCTGGGTCGCCGCGCCTTCGGCGGATATTTCAACACCGAGCGCGTCGTTGCGCACCCAGCCGCTCAGTTGAAGCTCGCTCGCCAGCCGCCAGACAAACGGCCGGAAGCCGACTCCCTGGACGATGCCGGTGACGCGGATGCGGCAGGCCACTGTCATGACACGATGGCTACGACGCCTGATTCAGGCGTGCTTCCAGTTCGGCCACGCGCCGTTTCAGGCCTTCAACCGTTTCCTGCCTCTGTCCTCGCGCCTGCGCGGCACCACGTTCAATCCAATCCAGCCAGTCCTCCATGCCCTGCCCGGTGGTGGCAGACAGTTCAATCACCTTGATACCCGGGTTGACCCGGCGTGCGAATTCGATGGCCTTCGCCACGTCGAAACTCAAATACGGCAGCAGATCGCACTTGTTCATCAGCATCAGATCGGCGGCGCGGAACATATCGGGGTACTTGATTGGTTTGTCTTCGCCTTCGGTGACGGAAAGGATCACCACCTTGTGCGCTTCGCCAAGGTCAAACGCGGCCGGACACACCAGATTGCCGACGTTCTCGATCATCAGCAGCGAGTCTTGCGGCAGTTCCAGCTTTTCCATGGCATGGCCCACCATGTGCGCGTCGAGGTGACAGCCCTTGCCGGTGTTGATCTGTACCGCCTGCGCACCGGTGGCGCGAATGCGTTCGGCATCCTGGCTGGTCTGCTGGTCGCCTTCAATCACAGTCACCTGCTGCCGGCCCTTGAGCATTTCGATGGTCTTCACCAGCAGCGTGGTCTTGCCCGAGCCGGGGCTGGACACCAGGTTCAGCGTGAATATGCCGCGCTCCGTCAGGCGCTGACGGTTCTGCTCCGCATAGGCGTTGTTCTTGGACAGGATGTCCTGCTCGATCTGCACCATGCGCTTATTGCTCATACCCGGTGCATGCGAATGCGCGGGCGTGTAGCGATGCCCCTGATCGTGGTCATGCGCATGGTCGTGGGCTTCACCTGTTGCATGGTCGTGATCGTGGTTATGGCGGGTGCCATCGGCATGCACATGGTCGTGATCATGATGCTTATTCTCGCCATCAATTTTAATTTCGTCGGATCCGCAGCCGCATGTGGTGCACATAGTTGTTCTCCTAAGCTACTTCGAGTTCCTTGACCCGCATTTCGGTGCCGCCGGTCACCTGCATCTGATAACCGCCGCACTGTGGGCACTCGCCAAATACCTCAGTCATCGGCACCGTCGCCGAACACGCCATGCACCAGCCGATGCCAGGCAGCGCAATGATTTCCAAGCGCGCGCCGTCGGCAATACTGTCACGCGTCACGGCATCGAAGCAGAACTTCATGGCCTCAACTTCGACTCCGGAAAGCTGGCCAATTTCCAGCCAGACCGCGGTGACTTTAGAAAACTCCTGCTTGCGTGCCGCATCCTCGACCAGTTGCAGTACGCCTTCGGCGAGCGACATTTCGTGCATTCGCTACAGCCCGCTATAAACCATTACGCACCTGGTCGGCAAAACGCTGGTCACGCGTGGCAATGTGATTGTCGACAAATGCCAGCACCTCATCCGCCTTGCTGGCCGCCAGAGAAGAATGATTCGCTGTGTATTTGGCGGCAATGTCTTGCAGGACTTCCATCATATGGGCGTGATCCTCGACGTGATCTTCATAGTCGTCGTAGCTCTTCATGCGCATCAGCAGCTCTTCAGATGCGAAGTGCGCTTCGGTATAGGCGATAAGCTCGTCGAGAATCTCCGCAATTGACACCGGATCGCTCTGATCCCGTAGCGCATCACGCAGAATTTTCAATAGTCCAAGCTGAATCTGATGCTCGGACTCGGTATCGGCATTGGCCGCGGCGTTGAACTTGGAAATAGCGGACATCTTTAGCCCCTTCCTCTGTGCGTTTTCATCGGAGACCTGCAGATTACCGCAAAGCGAGAAAGCGGCGGCGTGACTGCGAGGGTTTCTCGGCCGTTTTTTGCACTGGCAGTTCCGTCTGGGAGGGCTCTGCGCTTGTGAGCAAAGCGATCATCGACGCCCGAGCCGTCATGCTTGCCTCTGCCTGAGTGGAAAACTTGTTCATCGGCGAAAACAGGGGGCAGCTCTGGTACTCGCCAAGCTCAATTTCCTCGCTACCGAGAAATGCAAAGTTGCCGGCTGGAAACTTGACAAAACGGCGCTTGTTTTCGCCCGTCGATACCCAGTTCTCGCTACTGCCGGGCAGCAACAGAACGCTCATACACCAGGGTGTGACAACAATACCCAGCCAGTGGCCCTGCCAACGCTGGAAATCGATGGCCTCGACGCTGAGTGCCGAATTGAGAATGGGAACATCGGCCATCTGCTGCTGTTGTATGCGGAAGAAGGCCTCCTCCACCGCTTCGGCAGGATTGCTTTCCTGGAAACGGTAATTCATGCCGCCTCGACGGCGCCCCACTCTCTAGCGTCGTCCCCCTGCGCCATCAATTCCTGCATCAAGGCAAGCGCCTCTTCGGCCCGCTCCGGCTCGACCCGCTCGAATGCAAACCCGCCCACCTGGATCAACACATAGTCACCGACCGCAAGTTCCTCGTCCATCAGCAGCAGACTGACTTCGCGCAACTGCCCGAAACATTCCGTCAGCGCCGTACCATCGCCGATCTCAAGAATACGGGAAGGCGCGGCGAGACACATCTCAGCAAACTTCTTCGGTCAGCGCTTCGAGTTGGTAGCCGCGCGCCTCGAGTTCGGCTGCAGCCATGGCCGCCAGCACGGGAACCTTTTCGGCCACCGTCGGTGTCATCTCCATGCCCAGCTCAAGCGAAATCAGCTCAACACCCAGGACTACGATTTCCTTGGGCAACGCGTCCAGAAGCTCCAGGCTGGCTAAAACATCGGGCAGCCCGATCTGATGCGGCGATAGCTTGTGGCGGAAAAATATCGGTATCTCGTCACCGGCTATCTTCACCACCGTGCCGGGTGCGGCACCGGTCTTGACCACATCCAGAATTATCAGAAAATCCAGATCGGAAAGATCTTCGATCATCTCCATGCCGGATGTGCCGCCGTCGATGGCCAGGACATTTTCCGGCAGTTTCCAGCCCCGCTCCAGCGCTTCGACCGCTCGCACACCCGCCGCCTCGTCGGTGAGGATGGTGTTGCCGATACCGAGAACGACTGCACGCATGATCGGTTTTGCGCTCAAACTGCCTTGACCGTAATCGCCGTGTCGCTTTCCTTGTCGGTCAGATGAATCGCACAGGCGATGCAGGGATCGAAGGAGTGGATGGTGCGCAACACTTCCAATGGCAGCTCAGGATCGGCAATCGGGGTGTCCAGCAAAGACGCCTCGTAAGGCCCTGGCTCATCTTTGTCGTTGCGCGGACAGGCGTTCCAGGTCGAGGGCACGACGCACTGGTAGTTCTTGATCTTGCCCTTCTCGATCACCACCCAGTGCGACAACGCTCCACGCGGAGCCTCATGGAAGCCGACACCCATGATTTCTTCCTGAGGAAATACCGGTGCATTGAAGGTTGTCATATCGCCCTTGGCCATATTGCCGAGGAGCAAGGACCACTGGTCGGCCAGCATATCGACATTGACGCAGCAGGATATGGCGCGTGCGGCATGACGGCCGATGGTCGAGTGCATCGCATCAAGCCCGACCTTGGTTCCGGCCAGCGCAGAAACCGTATCCAGCGCCGCGGTAGCGTATTTGGTGGTGGGCTCATGCCCAGCCGCCAAGCCGTTGATCACGCGTGCCAGCGGGCCAACCTGCGCGACTTTGCCGTAGAAGGTCGGCGACTTGAGCCAGGAATATTTGGCGTCGTCCTTGAAGTCGGTGTAGTTCGGCACGGTCTGTCCCTGATAGGGATGCAGCGGGCCGCTCTTGTCGTAGTCGTACCAGGAGTGCTTGACCGATTCCTCGACACCCTTGATCCAGTATTCGTCGTTGAAGGTTTTGATCTGCTTCTGCGTGCCCAGATCGCCGCCTTCGACAAAGCCGCCAGGGAAGGCGAACTGGGTGCCCTTGGTGTCGAGTGGAATATCAGGTACCGACAGATAGTTGGTGATGCCGCGCCCGACCTTGGTCCAGTCGGCATAGAAGGCGCCGACAGCCGCCACGTCGATCAGATACACATTCTTGACGAAGTCCGACAATTCGTCGATGAAGCCCTTGATCGCCATCAGGCGCTCGACCGTCAGCACCGCCTGCGAGTCGGTCGCCAGCGGGTTGGCCACACCGCCCACCGCCACGTTCTGAATGTGCGGCGTCTTGGCACCGAGAATGGAGACTATCTTGTTGGCCCTGCGCTGCACTTCAAGCGCCTGCAGGTAGTGCGCCACGGCCAGCAGGTTGACCTCGGGCGAGAGTTTCATCGCCGGGTGGCCCCAGTAGCCGTTAGTGAAAATGCCCAACTGGCCACCATTGACGAAATGCTTCAAACGCTCATGCACGCGCTTCATTTCGTGCTTGCTGTTGAGATGCCAGGACGAAAGGCTCTCGCCCAGTGCGGCGGTCTTGTTCGGGTCAGCCTTAAGTGCGGAGGTGACGTCGACCCAGTCGAGCGCAGACAAATGATAAAAGTGCACAATGAAGTCGTGCACCGAGTGCGCCAGAATCACCAGATTGCGGATGTACTGGGCATTGAGCGGGATCTCCATCTTCAGGGCGTTTTCCACCGCCCGCACCGAGGTGATGGCATGCACCGTGGTGCACACACCGCAGATACGCTGAGTGATAGCCCAGGCGTCGCGCGGGTCGCGGCCCAGCAGGATCAGTTCAACACCGCGCCACATCTGGCCCGATGACCAGGCCTTCTTGACGCGCCCGCCGTCAACATCGACGTCGATACGCAGGTGGCCTTCGATACGGGTGATCGGGTCAATCGTTATGCGCTTGGACATTGTCTGTCTCCATCCTTGTAATTAACGTAAAGCAACACATTGGGGGGCGGGCCTTCAATTCGCCTTTCGCGTGTTTCATCTTCTGCGGGTGGAGCTTGCTGCCACGAGATTAATGAGCCAACTGTACGTCTTCCCGCGGCAACACCGGGAAGCGACGAGTGATGATGATGTAGCCGAGAATTTCGACGGCAAACATGCCGGCCGTCACGAAAATTTCGGTGAGTGTCGGGAAGTAGGTAAAGTCGCCACCGGTTTCATAACCGATCAGGAAGCCGTTCAAACGCATCAGCGCGCCACCCAGCATCAGCAGGATTCCGGCGACAAACAGCTTGGCCGGATTGCGGCGGTTGCTCTCAGCCCCGATCAAAAGCAGCGGTGCAACGAAACAGGCCATTTCCAGCCAGAACATCAGCGCTTGAATCGAAGGCACAAAGGCTTTTGGCAGTGCGCCACGCACCAGCACGTCGCCGAATCGGATCACGACGAACACGGCGAGGATGCCCAGCATGACCTTTGCTATCGGGGTGAGCAGATGCATCTCGATCTTGCGGCGTTCGGCTGAAGACCCCAAACAGGACTCGAACAACACCACCGCGTAACCCATGAAGATGGCTGACAACAGATACAGCAGCGGCAGGACCGGGGTCTGCCACAGCGGGTGAACCTGCACGCCCATAACCACCAACAGAGTGCCCAGCGAAGACTGGTGCATCATCGGCAGCACGGTGCCCAGGGCAATGATGAAGAACATCGCCTTGTTGAGCTTCTTCTTGGCATCGTGCTGGCCCATATGTTCGAGAAAGGTTGGCGAGAACTCGATCCACATCACGATAATGTAGAGCGTGATGCACACCGCCACCTCGAACATCACCGAGTTCGGATTGATCGAGCCGGGCCAGAACATATTCCACACATTCCACCAGCGACCCAGATCGAACATCACTCCGGCACCGGCCAGCGTGTAGCCGAACAGGCTGGCCAGCAAGGCCGGTCGCACCAGCGGATGGTACTCACCCTTGTTGAAGATGTAGACCAGCATCGCCACCGCAAATCCGCCGCAGGCAAAGGCCGAGCCGATGACGACATCGACCACCACCCAGATACCCCACGGGTAACCGTCGTTGATCCCGGTCACCGCGCCGAGCCCAAACAGGAAGCGCACCACCAGCACTGCCAGCATCAAGGCGATAAGTACGCCGCACGTCAGGGTGACGACATTGACCAGACCGCCGCCCAGAGGCGCGGGCGCCGCATGTTGATTATTGGCCATGATCCACCTCCTTGGTGTCGGACGACTCATCGTCGGACTTGACGTTGCGCTTGGCGACATAGGTCATCGCGCCCAGCACCGCAAACGGCATGATCAGATTGCCGTACAGGTTATGCTGGATGGTTTCGGACATCGCCGCCGCGGCATCGGGCGGCAGATCGGGCATGCCAACTTTCTCGAAGTTGACCGCAGAGAGCTTGAGCACCTGAGTACCGCCGTACTCCTTCTCGCCATACACGTGCTGCAAATACTTGCCGGCGGGCGTCTCGTAGCTCTGGTCGGGTTCCTCACGCCAGCCGTTGCGGATCTTCACGCCCTTGTCGTTGGCCTTGACTGGGGCCTTCTTGTCCTGGGCCGATAGCAGATGCCCACGCGGAAAGTGGTTTGACTCACCCGGCTTCATCGCCAGCCGGCGCTTGGCCTCGGCCAGCAGGTCTTCGGTGCGGCCGAACAGCGTGGCCCCCGTCGGGCAAACTTCAGCGCAGGCCGAGTAGTGGCCATCCTTATGGCGATGGCGACACAGCTCGCATTTGCCGATGCGTCCGGTGGGCGAGTCGTATTGGTATTTGGGAATGCCGAAGGGGCAAGCCGCGACGCAATAGCGGCAGCCGATGCATTTGTCCGGGTTGTAGCCGACCACACCCGTCACCGGGTCCTTGGTCATCGCCGATACCGGGCAGGCCGAAACGCAGGAAGGGTCGCCGCAATGCATGCAGGAGGTCTTCATGAAGGCGAACCCGTTCGTCTCCTGATCCTTCGCATCCATGGTGCCGTTGCGATACATCTTGATGATGTTGAAGGTGTAGCCGGAGGTATCCAGCGGCGTATCCCACAGATGGTCGACCGTGGAAAACTCTGCCGGATTGTCGTTGGCCACCTTGCAGGCCGCGACGCAAGCCTTGCAACCGACGCACAGCGTAGCGTCGTACAGCAGACCAAGCGCCTCGGGCGGCCGTGGCCGGGTATCCCTGGCGAGGGCCGGTATTGCCACGACGCCTGCCGTAGCCGCCGCCCCGCTTGCCAGTACACCCTTGAGAAAGTCTCGCCGGGTGCTCATGATCAAACCTCCGCCTTGCCTGCGTCAGCTTTGCCGGCCGCGTCCTTGGCGCGCTCGGCTTCCTCGGCCGCATGCGACAAACCGAGATTGCGCGTCAGCATGATCGCCGCACCCGCCGCTGCGCCGGCTACCGCCGCCACGGCTGCCGCCGAAGCGATGCTGGCCCCTTTGCCCTGCGACTCGAAAATCCGCGGATACTGCAAAGGCGGTGTGACATTGAGCATCTTGGCGACTTGATGAATCGGCTTGGTAAAGCCCACGCCTTTCTCGCTGCAGCCGATGCAGGGGTGGCCGCAACCCACCGGCCAGTTGTTCTCGCCGGCATCGCCGAAGCCTATGGTCGAACAGTTGGCGTAGGTTTCCGGCCCTTTGCAGCCCAGCTTGTACAGGCAGTAGCCCTGGCGATGGCCGGGGTCGCCAAACTCCATGGCGAAACGCCCCGCGTCAAAGTGGGCGCGCCGCTCGCAGTTTTCGTGGATCAGGCGCGAGTAGGCAAATTTGGGCCGGCCCAGCGTGTCCAACTCGGGCAGTTTGCCGAAGGTCAGAAAATGCACCACGGTAGCCAGGAAGTTATAGGGATTGGGTGGGCAGCCAGGAATCGTCACCACCGGCTTGCCGAGAATTTCCGCCACGCCGGCCGAACCCGTCGGGCTGGAATCAGCCAGCGGAGAAATCGTCGAGGGCATGCCGCCCCATGAAGCGCAGGAACCGATAGCGATTACCGCCGCCGCATCCGCCGCACATTCCTTGAGCATCTCGATGGCGGTCTGGCCACCGATCTTGCAGTAGATGCCGTTTTGCTTGGTCGGGATCGCACCTTCGACCACCAGCACGTATTTGCCCTTGTTGGCCTTCATCGCCGAGCGGCGCGCCGCCTCGGCCTGATGACCCGCAGCCGCCATCAATGTCTCGTGGTAATCGAGCGAGATCACATCGAGGATCAGCTTTTCCAGCGTGGGATGTTCGGCCCGCAACAGCGACTCGGTGCAGCCGGTGCATTCCTGAAAATGCAGCCAGATCACTGAGGGCCGCTGGGCGGCCTCGATAGCCTTGGCCACCGCTGCCTCGGCCCCGCTAGGCAGGCCCATGGTCACCGCCAGCGTGGCGCAGAACTGCAAAAATTCGCGCCGCGGCATTTCCAGACGCTGCTCGACGTCTTGCAGCGTCTTGCGGCTGGTATCAAAAATTTCGTTGATGTTGCCCATGTCTGCTATCCCCCTCCAGGTACCAGGCCGCGTTCGGGCCTAATCAATGTAGGGTTATTGCAAGTCTCGGGCCAGACTCAGTATTTTTTGTTCTGCCCCATCTATTCAACAACTTGTGAAGATTTGATTTCAACTTAAAATAATGTTTTCGATTACTAGGTGATCACCTTACTAACCACCGCAGCAACTGCAGCAAGGCAGCCCCCGACGACTCAATGACACCGAACTCAGGCGACAAATGAAAGCAAGAGGCCGAGTACGGCGCAAATGCCTATCACTTTCATGATGTCGGCCTTGTACTTCCATAGCGCGATAAAAGACGCCACGGCGATGAGCACCGGAATGACATCAAGCGGCCCGGCAAACGGAGCCGCGTCCGTCGCCTTGGGCCAGAAGGTGTGCCATGCAAAAAAGGTGGCGAGATTGATGATCACCCCCACCACCGCTGCTGTAATCGCCGTCAGCGGCGCGGTGAATTTCAGCTCGCCGCGCGTGGCTTCGACCATGGGGCCACCGGCAAGGATGAACATGAACGACGGCAGAAAGGTAAAGAAGGTCGCGACCGCCGCCCCGGCCAGCCCGGCCACAAACGAATGACCAAACACGGTCTTGCTCACCCCGCCCAGATAGCCGACCCAGGTGACGATCATTATCAGCGGCCCCGGCGTCGTCTCTCCCAGCGCCAGGCCATCCATCATCTGCGGCCCGGTGAGCCAGCCAAAATGCTCGACGCCACCTTGATAGACATACGGCAGCACGGCGTAAGCGCCGCCAATGGTGAGGAAAGCCGCCTTGGTGAAAAATTCGCCCATGTGAAACAGGTCGGGCATGCCGCTCAAAGCCAGCAACGCGACCATCCAGATCACAACAAACGCGCCGACCGTAAGGCCCAGCCGACCCCAGGAAAAGCGCGCATGAGGTGGCGGCGGTGTGTCGTCATCGATCAACGCGGGGCCGAAATCCTTGTCGCTAGCGCCGTGGCCGCCACCGCCTCTGAACTTTTCCGGCATCCATTTCCCGCCAATGGCACCGAGAATCGCCGCCGCGAGCACGATCCACGGAAAATCGATGCGGAAAAAGAAAATGCCGACAAAAGCCAGTACCGCGATGGCGAACAGCAGCCGGTTGCGAATCGCGCGCGAACCAATGCGCCAGGCGGCAAACAGCACCACGGCCACCACCGCCGGCTTGATGCCATAGAAGATGCCCTGCACCGCTGGCACCTCGCCATAAGACAAATACACGGCGGCCAGCAGCGAAAGCAAAACAAAGGCCGGCAGAAAGAACAGCACCCCCGCCATCACCGCGCCTTTGACGCCATGCATCAGCCAGCTGATATAAATGGCGAGCTGGATCGCCTCCGGCCCTGGCAGCAACATGCAATAGTTGAGCGCGTGCAGGTAGCGATGCTCCGAGATCCAGCGCCGGCGCTCGACCAGTTCCTGATGCATCATCGAAATCTGCCCGGCCGGGCCGCCAAAGCTGATGAAGCCGAGCTTGAGCCAGTAGCCGAAAGCTTCGGCCATGGTGGGCACGACAGGTGCGGGGTTCAGTGGCTTGGTCATTTGACGGTTTGCACGCTCCAGGCGTTTGGCTTCAGACGCCGGTAAAACTCGGCGATGGCGATACGGTGCCCACCGACCCCATTCAACTCAAGCACCGGCTATTGCAAGCAACGCACCAGGCCGCCGGGCTCATATCTTGTCGGCATACTGCTCCGAGAACAGCGCCGGCTGGCCGCCGGTATGCCAGAACAGTACGGTGTCGGTTTTCTTGAAAAATCCCTTGCGCACCAAATCGATCAGACCGGCGGCGGCGCGTCCGGTATAGACCGGGTCGAGCAGCAAACCCTCGCTGCGAGCAAACAATCGCACTGCCTCGCGCTCGGCATCGGTCAGCACGCCATAGCCGGCGCTGCAGTAACTCGCGTCGGCGAGTATGTCTTGCGGCTGGAATTGGATAAATTCTCCGAAGCGTTCGCTGGCAGCCGAGGCCAATGCCGACACATGCTGCTTGAGCCAAGCCTCGGGTTCGTCGATGCTGATCCCCAACACTTTCCCGCCATAGCCGAACAGCCGCTGGCCCAGCACCAGCCCGGCGTGGGTGCCGCCCGACGAGGTGCCGAAGACAAACCAGTCGACCTCCACGCCCTGCCCCATGAATTCTTCCACCGCAAATGCATAGCCCAGCGCCCCGGTCGGGCTCGAGCCGCCGTAGGGCACCAGATAGGGTTGCTCGCCAGCCGCCTGAGACTGCTCGAACACTTCTTGCAAGCGCCGGTCACGATCCTTGCGGTCGGGCACCGTCACAATCCGCGCGCCCAGCCAGCCGTCGAGCAGCAGGTTAGCCGAAGGCTTGGCCGGCGCTTCGCCGGTCAGCACCAGAATGCAATCCATGCCGCAACGCGCCGCTGCCGCCGCCGTTTGTCGGCAGTGGTTGGACTGCAGCGCCCCACCGGAAATCAGCGTGCGCGCGCCCTGTGCCTGCGCTTCCGCCACCAGAAACTCCAGTTTGCGCGTCTTGTTACCGCCAAAAGCCAGACCGGTCTGGTCGTCGCGCTTGACCAGAATGCGCGGCCCGCCCAGCGCCGCACTCAGACGCGGCAAGTCCTCTATCGGCGTCGGCAGATGGGCAAAACGCAAGCGTGGGATGGCGGTCATTGCAACTCCTGGTCAACAAAAGCGTGACGAATGATTCTGCCTGAGATTCCACACCACCGGCCAATTAGGCAAGCACGGCAGCCAAAGTCACACTGACCGCACCGACAGCGGCATACCGACGCCGTATCGCCAACGCCGACTTTTCAGGCCGCGCCCTCAACTCACATGCCGGGACTCGCCCCGGGATCTCCGTTGACAGCAAAGCCGAAAAGCTCTCGAAGGGACGCAAAGCGCTGGCGATGGCGACACGGCGGAGGAATCAACGCGACCCTGGATTCCGGCGGTCGCCGGAATGACGGAGCGCTAAGAAGTCAGCGCTGATAAAGCCCCTGCGCAGCAGGGCGGTCGAGCAAAGTACGCTCTCCTCGCCGCTGCGGATGGCGACACGGCAATCAGGTCGGCGCCGCTTTGCATAGGGCGGAAATCAATAATCTGACGGAACCACGGGCCTGTCGTTGGCAGCCGGGGCGGTGCTTAGCGAAACGGATTCAACATCGGCACGCCAAAGCGCTTGAAGTCTCCGATGTTACGAGTCACCTAAGCCAAAGCACCTAAGCCAAAGGGGTCGGAGTGATTTACAAATCTCTATGCAGCCAACACGGCAACTATCAGAAGTATCTTTGACCTCTTCAACGACTCTGCACGACCAAGATGCGCAGCGCCGGTTAGCAATGTGCTGGACAACTTAAGACGGTGCGCATGGCATTGACATTCGCAAAACAGTCGTCTTCGCACAATGGCTCGACGCCTTGCGCGACCTTCAGGCGAGAGCGCGCGTCCTGGCAAGAATCGAACGGCTTGCTACCGGAAACCCCGGAGATGTCGAACCGGTTGGTGAAGGTGTGTCGGAGTTGCGAATCAACTACGGCCCTGGAACTACGCCCCTGGTTATCGGGTGTATTTCAAGAAACGAGGGCGAGAACAGATTATTCTGCTGGCCGGTGGAGACAAAGCTACCCAAGCCAGGGATATCAAGGCAGCCTTACGCCTCGCACGTAATCTTTCGGAGTAGTCACCATGAGCAAAACTAAAACCACTCGCTATGACGTCACCGAACACCTCAGAACTCCCGAGGAAATGGCTGCATATCTTGAGGCGTGCCTCGAAGAAGCCGACGGAGATGCCGCATTCATTGCCAAGGCACTAGGCGATATTGCTCGCGCCAAGGGCATGTCACAGGTCGCTCGCGATGTCGGGCTGTCCCGCGAAAGCCTTTACAAAGCGCTGTCTGGCGACCGTAGCCCTGGCTTTGACACCATCCTCAAAGTCATCGGGGCACTCGGGCTGAAGCTGCATGCCGAAGCTAGTCACGGCTGACGAGATGCCCACTTCCTCCATCAACACGGGCTGGCGCGATGGCACCGCGCCAGCCCATTATTTCAAACGCTGATCGATACAAAACATGCGGCTCTGGTCATTACATTCCAAGTATCTTGATCCCCAAGGTTTGGTCGCGCTGTGGCGGGAAAGCCTCTTGGCGCAGGCTGTTCTGCGCGGCGAAACACGGGGTTATCGCAATCACCCGCAGTTGAACCGATTCAAGAACCACTCAGCGCCACTCGCAGCCATTTCGCGCTATCTAAAAGCCATTCATGCCGAGGCAGAGATACGCGGGTACGCTTTCGACAAAAGCAAAATCAAACCAGCACGGAAGGCAGTGACGCTAACGGTCACGTCCGGACAGATCGCGTATGAATGGGCGCACCTCCTCGCCAAACTGAAGGAGCGAAACCCTGCGCTATATCGGAAGTGGCTGGCGACTGAAGTGCCGGAGGCGCATCCGATGTTTATCGTGCGAGCAGGTGAAGTCGAACCCTGGGAGCGACAATGAACTGGGCACCCAAGTCGACAACCAACCCTGCTCCCACCGGAAGCTGAAAACGGCACGATGAAACTGGGCAGCGTCTACCCTGGACATTTTTGGTGAAAACCGTGGTGGAGATCCGAGAAACCGGCACCCAAGATGTCGCGACCATCGCGATGCTTGTCAGTGAGTCGAACAAGGATGTCGCGGCAAAATTCGGCTTGAACGCCGAGAACTGCCCAAAGCATCCCTCTTTCTGCACGGCGTCCTGGGTCAAGGCGGATCTTGCTCGCGGCGAGGTTTACTTCGTGATCAAGGAAGACTCGAACCCCATCGGTTGCGTCGCTTACGAGAACCCGAGCGCCGGGCTCGCGTACCTGAATCGCCTTTCCGTCCTGCCCCAACATAGAAACCGGGGTGCTGGCACGCGCCTGGTCCAGCACATCATTCAGCACGCCCGCTCGGCGTCGATACAAACCATCAGCATTGGCCTGATTGGCGAACACACGACGCTCCAACGCTGGTACAACAAGATCGGCTTCGTTGATGGAGAAACCCGGCGCTTTGCGCACCTGCCATTCTCGGTGAGGTACATGAGCTATACGCTGCGATGAACGCAAGCCCGGTTTCCATCAAGCTCGTCTTGGGTATCATTGATTGAGCCCCGTCCGGCCCGAACCCTCATTTGAATAGCGCCCCATGCCCATACCCGACCCCGACCTGAGACGCACTTGGCTGTTCGGCCCCGGTGCCAATGCCGATGCGCACGAGGCCATGCAGCACAGCGGCGCCGACGTACTGATTGTTGATCTTGAAGACTTCACGCCACCGGCACGTCGTGAAGAAGCACGGCGCGGTCTGTCTGGGCTGCTGCAAGGCTGGCGCGATGCGGGCCGGATTGTCGCGGTACGCATCAATGCGCTGGATGCTGACGGCCCCATTGATCTGGCGGCCGCCATGCCGGCGCGACCCGATATCGTCGCCTACCCGATGGCGAGCAGCGCGGCACAAATGCAGGCACTGCATGCAGCGCTGACTCAATGGGAAGAGACGCTTGGCATTGCGCCGGGCACGACCGAAATTCTGCCGGTGTGCGAGACCGCGCTGGGCGTGGTGGATGTGCGCACAATTGCCGGCGGCAGCCCGCGCATTCGCGCCGCCTTGCTCGGCGCCGAAGATCTGGCCGCCGATCTGTGTGCCGAGCGCCAGCCCGACGCGGTGGAGTTGGACCATGCGCGGCGGCGCTTCGTGCTCGAATGCCGGGCTGCGGCGATTGAACCTATCGACGCGCCCTACACCTTCAGCGATGTTGAAGGTGCCGTGCGCGAGGCGCGCTACGCCCGCCGTCTGGGCTACCGCTGCAAGTCGCTGGTGCGACCCGATCACGCGCTGCCGCTGAACGTGGCGCTGACCCCCAGCGAGGATGAGTTGCGTCGCGCCGCGGCGATGGTCGCCGGCTTCGAGGCGGCAAGATTGCGCGGCGAAGAACGGGCGCTGGTCGACGGCCTGTGGGTGGAAGTGCCGACCTACCGCAACGCGCAACGGCTCATCGATCGTGCGCGGCGGCTCAGCGGGCAAGACTGACAACTCGACTGGAAAAGTCGGCGATGGTGAGACGGCGATCGGAATCTACCGGAAGCCTAAACGCGCTCAAGCGATAGGTCTCAGTCCCGGAACCGGCTCACGGAGACCGAAACACTGGACGGCAGCGGACCCGATTTTGGTGAAATTGCTGAAATGGCTTTGTCTCAAACGACCAAATTCGGCCCAGCAGTTTCAAGTGGTAATGTGCCGCATGAACCCGAATTTTCTGTTGCAAGGCGTTGCCTGTGCACTTGGCGCCGGGCTGGCCTGGGGCCTGGTGTTTGTAGTCCCGCTGATGTTGATCGACTACCCGCCGATGCTGCTCTCGGTCGGCCGATATCTGGCCTTCGGCCTGATTGCATTGCCGCTGGCGTTGCGCGACGGGTCGCGTTTGCGGCAGCTAGATCGGCAGGATTGGCTGCGTGCGCTTGAGCTCGCGTTAATCGGTAATTTGCTCTATTACGGCTTGCTCGCCGCCGCGATCCAGCTTGCCGATGCGCCCTTGCCGACGATGCTGATCGGCACCCTGCCCATTGTCATTGCGGTGTCTTCCAACTTCGGCGAGAAAGCCCTGGCCTGGCGGCGGCTACTGCCTTCGTTGCTGGTGATCGCCTGCGGCATTCTGCTGGTCAACCGACAGGAGATGATGCGCGTCGATGCCAGTCGCGGCCTTGAGCAGTATCTGACGGGAGGCGCGCTGGCGATCGGCGCCGTGGCGTGCTGGACTTGGTATCCGATACGCAACGCACGCTGGCTGCAAGGTCGGCCGCATCTCGCCTCGGGTACCTGGGCGACGGCGCAAGGGCTGGCCACGCTGCCACTGGCACTGATCGGCTTTGCCGTTGTGAGCGCAATGCAGGACACCCCCTCCAGCTTTGGCTGGCCCCTGGGACCCGACCCGGCCCGCTTTGTCGGACTGATGCTGACTCTGGGATTGCTGTCTTCCTGGCTCGGCACGCTATTGTGGAACCGGGCCAGCAAACTGTTGCCGACAACATTGTCGGGACAGTTGATCGTTTTTGAGACCCTCGCAGCGCTGGCTTACGCCTTCTGGTGGCGCGGCGAAGCTCCAGGTGGCGTGACGCTGGCCGGCATCGTCCTGCTGGTAATAGGTGTCATGCTCGGCATGCGCAGCGTGCGGCACGGCTGAACCGGCTTGGCCCTATTTGCCGTTGAAGGCTTCGATGCAACTCAGCAGGTTTTCATTCAGATTTGCCGTGCCCGTTACGCAGTTGCCGGCTTTCAATGGATTGCCGGCTCCGCTTGTGGAAGCGCGGGCCGATGGGCCTACCGTCTGCTCACGCCGGGTTATCGACCGACTGGCGCGTCTCACGGCACCCGGCCGCTTGCTCATTTCCTCAATCGCGATCTTGTAGTCGTCGATATCGTTCTTGTACTCCTCGACCTTGAGTTGGGTCTCACGCAGTTGTCGCCGGTATTCGCCGATCTGCCGCTGTTGCTCGTCCCGGAATTTCTGGCTGCGGAGTTCATCCTTACGTGTCTCGTCAACTTCGATCTGCATGTAATCGATCATTTTTGCTTTGCCATCGAGCTGTTTTGAAAACATGCGATGGGAAATCACCGTGCCTGCCACTACGCCGAACAGCAGGAGCATAAGTACTGTCAGCGCACGGCGCATAAAGGATTTTTTGCCGGCGACGACGACTTCGCCCGGCTCCGCTTCATCCTTATTTAACCGGCTGGGCCTGCGCGCATCTTCAGAGGATTCTTCGTCCTCGGCGGGCGGCGCGAATCGGCCTCGCAGTTTTTGCAGCGCAGCCAAACCCGCGTCGAGCACGCGCAAGACCGCAACTGACAGCTTCGCTTTCAGTTTCGCCGTCAGCGTTGGCGCCTGCTCGAGTTCTTCTTCCTGCTCCTGATCCTGAGTTTCGTCGTCCATTCAGGCCCCCTTGCCATGCAGCAGCCGCGGAATCGTCCAATTCCGGACGAACTCCTTTGGCACCGCTTTCTGGGTCAACGGCTGGCGACGATGAAACTAAAGCGTAACGACGATCCGGCTCGTCTTTCGGCCCTGGCTAAAGTGCCTTGTTGCGCTCAGGCCAATGGCTGAAACAGTACGTCCAGATCGTTCGAGGTAAGCAGATGCCCGCCGCCCTCGCCTCCCGCGCCGCCTTTCTTCATTAACTGATCGGCAAGCCCGCGCTTGCGGTTTTGCAGGGCAAGGATTTTCTCTTCCACGGTGCCCTGGGTCATCAGCTTGTAGACAAATACCGGCTTGTCCTGGCCGATGCGATGCGCCCGCGCCGTGGCTTGCTCCTCCACCGCCGGGTTCCACCAGGGATCGTAGTGAATCACGGTATCGGCGGCTGTCAGGTTCAAGCCGGTGCCGCCGGCCTTGAGGCTGATCAGGAATAGCGGTACGCGGCCTTGCTGAAAGTCGTCGATGGGTGTTTCGCGGTCGCGGGTCTGGCCGGTAAGTTTCGAATACAGGATGCCGCGCTTTTCGAGTTCGAGTTCGATCAGGCCCAGCATCGAGGTGAATTGCGAGAAGAGCAGGATCTTGCGACCTTCATCAAGCAATTCTTCGAGCATTTCCATCAGCGTCGCCAGTTTGGCCGAATGGGCATGGCCCTTCTTGACCAAGGCTTCGGCGGCGGGCAGCTTGACCAGACGCGGATCGCAACAAATCTGACGCAGCTTGAGCAGCGCGTCGAAAATCATGATCTGGCTGCGGCCCACACCCTGCTCTGTCAGCACCAGACGCAACTTGCGGTCGAAGGCCACGCGCAGGGATTCATATAAGTCACGCTGGCCGCCTTCTATCTCCACCCAGCGCACCATCTCGGTACGCGGCGGCAGATCTTTCAGCACTTGTTCTTTGGTTCGGCGCAGCAGGAAGGGCCGCACCCGCTCGCTGAGTCGATGGCGCGCATCTTCGTCGCCCAGTTTTTCAATGGGGGTACGAAACACCTGGGTAAATCGTTTGGCATTGCTCAACAAGCCTGGCATCAGGAAATCAAACTGTGCCCAGAGCTCGCCCAGATGGTTCTCCAGCGGCGTGCCCGTCAGCGACAGACGATGCCGCGCCTTGAGGCTGCGTGCCACCTGATGCGACTGGGCCTTTGGATTCTTGATGAATTGCGCTTCGTCCATTACCAGCAGGTGAAATTCATGCGCCAGCAGAACTTCACGGTCACGTACCAGCAAAGGATAGGTGGTCAACACCAGATCGGCCCCGGCGATTTCGTCGAAGCGCTCGGCGCGGTCCTTGCCGTGCAGGGTGAGCACCTTGAGGTTGGGTGCGAACTGCGCGGCTTCGTTGCGCCAGTTGGCCATCAGGCTGGTGGTGGCGACCACCAGACTGGGACGATCGGCTCGACCCGAGGCCTTTTCCAGATGCAGGTGGGCGAGTGTCTGCACCGTCTTGCCCAGACCCATGTCGTCGGCAAGAATGCCGGCCAGCCCGTATTCGCGCAGGAACTGCAACCAGTCGAGTCCGATCTGCTGATAGGGACGCAAGGTGGCGTTGAAACCCGGCGCCTGCGGGCAATGGGTCATGCCTGAGAAATCGCGCAAGCGTTGGCTCAATGCGCGCAGTTCTTCGCCGCCAATCCAGTGCGTCGGCAAATCGTCGAGCCCGGCAAGTGCCGCGGCGTTGTGGCGCGACAAGCGAGGCCGGTCCTCGTCGAGAAATTCCAGCAGCGGCAACAACCACGCCTTGAGCCGACCCGCCGGCACCGGCAGGATGCGCCTCGTATCGAGCGCGACAGGAAATGTCTGGCTGTCTTCAAGACCCCGCACGACGCCGAGCAGATCCGGCTGTTCGCGTAGCAGACGCAGCAAGGGGGGCACCAGACTGATCCGCTCGCCGGCAACAGTTACACCCAGATCGAGATCGAACCAATCGCTGCCGACGGCCTCTTCGACAGCGACAAACCAGTCTTCGGCCTGGGCGATGCAATAGGGAAAATCATCAGCGAAGACCACTGGAATGCCTTGCCTTTCGATTTCCGGCAGGCCCTCATTGAGGAATGACAACCAGCCGACCGCATCGCTGCGCGGCGGCATCAGCCCATCTTCGGTGCCTTCCAGGCGCTGATAGTTGCCCAGGCTGCTTTGCCAGCTTTCCAAGCCTGCGGCGTGCAGAAGTTGCCACACGCTGCCTTCCTCTTCCAGATCACGCTGCAGGGTTTGCCACTGCCCGCCAGTTCGCTGTCGCATGAAGGGCACCGGCTGCTCGGCTCCCACCACGGTCAAGCCCTGCGGATAGTCGAAATAGGGCACGGCAATAGCCAGATCGTCATGCAGCCGGCTCATGCTCGCGTGGCGAAAGCGTCCCTGGGTGAGCAGCAGTCGCGCCACCGGCTTGCCCGCTGCTACGGCTTCCGGCGCTTCCGGCAAGGGTAGCTCCAACCGCTGCTCTTTGGCCAGCCGGGCCAGTTGCGATCGCACCAGCGGCGCATCGGCTTCGTTCAGCGGCGGTGCTTTCATTAGTTGCTGTAACAAGTGATCGGATAGATCCGAACGCAGTTCGCCAACAGTGGCTGTCTCACTATCGAGATAAAGCGGCGGCCAGGTGGGGATCAGCTGCATCGCCGGCGGAAGGTCGAAGTACAGTTGCTGCAGCCCGGCTGGAGTGTGGGTCCATCCCAGCATGAGCGGGCGGGACTCGCCAGATTGCAAAGGCTGCTCGATCAGGCCGTCGAGACTCAGCCGGCCAGTGCGCAGGGCAAGACGGAGCAGCAAGGCGCCCATCTCACCTATCAGATCGACCGCGTCGTTGTAGAAGTAGCCACCACCAGCCTGTAGCGCCAGAAACAGGCGCAGTGGCGCTATGTCTTCATCAAGAATGAAATCTCGATGGCTGCGCTCGTTGCCCAGATCGTAGGGTTGTGGGCGATATACCCCTGGCTTGCCAAAGCCGCCCTTCTTCAAGGGTTTGCTCTTGCCCAAAGCCAGACTGGGTGGATTGCCCGCATGCAGCAGATAGACCACGCGTGCCTGAGAATTTCTCGCCGGCTCGGTTCTGGCTTTCGGTTCTTCCAGCGATTGCAGCCATTCGAGCGTGGCCGCGCAGGGTTCGGGAAACTCGGCTTCATGACGAGAAAGCTTTCCCGTCCCCACGAAACCGGCGATATCGGTTTCCTGATCGAGACTCAGCAGCACCGCAACGACATGCTTGCAGTTCTCCCGCATCGGACACATGCATGAATTGTCGACGTCAACGATCGCGCCCTGTGCATCCACTTCCAGCCACAGATCCACTTCATAGGGCCGCGTGCGCGTGCCCTGTACCCGGGCGTCAACATGGATCTCCCCCGGGGCCCGCTCGATACGCACCACGCTTACACGGTCTTCGGCCGCATAGGCCCGGCCACGCTGCAATGTTGCGTCGTTGAACTGCCCGACGGGTGGATCTTGCGTGTCGCTAGTTGAACCAGATTTTGCAGTCATTCAGTGAAAAGAGCCGGACCAGGAAGGGCGGAGACCTTAGCACATCGGGCGAATTCCTGATCAAAAGAAAAGCGAGCCGCCGGCCAAGCGACGCAGATGTACGGTGTTGGCACCCCTTGGGCTATCAGTCATCGACAGCCCGGTTATTCACTGCACACCCCGGTTTTCGAATTCAAAGCCCAGACAAAAGCGGGTGCCACCGTGGCGAAAAGACTGTTCCTGGCCAAACCTGACTGGATAGAGTTGCGCATCGCTCGCATAGTAACTAACCACTCATGGCGCTGGGCAGATCTGATAAGTCGTTGATCAAGCGTGATGTAATTTGCTTTTGCATCCAGGCATGGAACTTGTATGAAGATTTCACTAGACTTCATACCATCCATTGCCGAGTACGCCACTAACCATGGATTTGCCGAACGACTGGATCGCCCTTCTCACCTTGGTTCTGATTCTTGGGGCCAAGCATGGACTCGACGCCGACCACCTGGCGACCATCGACGGACTGACGCGCCACAACCTGCGCTTTGCGCCGACGCGGGCGCCTTGGTGCGGTGCCCTGTTCTCGCTTGGCCATGGCTTCATCGTCTTGCTGATCGCTCTGGGTGTCGGCATGGTGTCGACTTCCTGGCAAGTACCGGCGTGGCTCAACGACGTCGGCACCTGGATCTCGATCAGCTTTCTGGCGTTGCTGGGCACCCTCAATCTGCGCGCAGTGCTGCTGGCACCGGCCGGCGACATGATCGCTACTATCGGCGTCAAGGCGGGTTTGCTGCGCCGCCTGCAGGCGACTACGCATCCACTGGCGATTGCTGCGGTGGGTTCGCTGTTCGCGTTGTCTTTCGACACCCTGAGTCAGGCCGCACTGTTCGCCGTAACGGCCACCCAGCATGGCGGAATCGGGCATTCTGCTGCGCTCGGTCTGGCCTTCACCCTCGGCATGCTGCTAGCCGATGGCGCCAACGGTTTGTGGATCGCCCGGCTACTACGCCGCGCCGATCGGCGCGCACGCGTCGCTTCACGCGTCATGGGTCTGATGATCGCCGCAATCAGTTTTGCAATTGCCGCCCTTGCCCTGGCGCGTTGGCTGAACACCGACATCTCGGCCTGGTACGAAGGCAAGGAGTTGCTGCTGGGCGCCAGCCTGATCATGCTGTTGGGCGGTAGTTTCGTGCTGGGCAACTGGCTGGCGCGTGAATCAAACTTGGTCGAGGCCCACGGTTCGGCCAGCGGTTGAACTTAGTCCAGATCTACTAAGCCGCGCGGCGTACGAATATAGGCGACCAGTTGGGCCGACTCCCCATCTTCACAGGGGTGCACATCCAGCCGTGACGACAGATCCAGCGCAGCCAGCGCGCTTCTGATCCGCTCCGGCTGCGGATGAAAGGCCTCCAGCTTCATCAGCCGACATCCTGCCTCGGGCAACCGCTGCGCGGGATGGAACGGCACATCCCACTGAATCAATGTTGGCACCAGCCCATCCCCCGGTAAATGACCGTCAGCCGGCACGGTGATGCGCCAGCGATAGTCGCCGCGCGCCATTGCTAAAACATCCCCCAGCGCTTCACTGCTCATCCCGGTTTCGCGTTCAATATCGTCGCTACGCGCCACCCAGTGGATCAAGCGAGGCTGCTCCAGCTTGGGCGACAGTCGATCCAGTTCAAACCAGCGCGGACGATCTGGCAACGGTGCCTGCGGGTTAATTGCTATCAGTTCAAGGTAGAAGCCTTCACCCAGACCGAGCAATCGATTATGCGTTCCCATGCGCTCATGTTGGCCACCAGCGGCGAGGCTCACGCCCAGGCGATCTTCAAGCCACGCCGCACCTTGTTCAAGATCGCGAGTGGCAAGTACCAGGTGATCCGCGACCGCCATACGCGTTAAACCTAAGTCTTGGGTTTCAGATGAACGTGGCCATGAGAGCGGCCGACCGGATGATAGGCGTGCTGATGCTCGCGCCCGGAATCAAGCTCGACATCGATCAGATTGAGCCGCCCGTGACGCACGCCGCGCTCGGCGATCAGTGCATCGGAAAAACTGCGCACTGCGGCGGTCGGCCCGCGCAGGATCACGCATTCGAGACAGTTTTCGTGATCGAGATGGGCATGCAGGCTTGCCACCGTAAGATCGTGCTGACCGTGCTGCAAGGCCGTGAGCCGCTCTGCCAGATCACGTTCGTGATGGTTATAGACATAGGACAGGCTGGCGACACAGTGGGTCGCGTCGCCGCGCGTCTGCCGCGCCTGCTCAAGGTGCGCGCGCAGGACATCACGCACTGCCTCGGATCGATTCTGGTAGCCGCGCTCGGCAATCAGCTGGTCGAATTCGGCCGCCAGATCGGCATCCAGAGAAATTGTTATGCGTTCCATATCAGTTTCAGCGTGACATTTGTCGGATTTGCTCGACGACTCCACCCCGTTTCAGGGCGTCAAGACGGTGCGACCGATCAATGGCCACCACCTGCTCCAGGTAGTTCAAATTGCGATCAATCGATTCCGCATAGTAATTCCGATCCGCTCCCTGCGCCTGATTGAAATGCAGGCCCAGATGCACCGACAGCCCATTCAAATCCTGATCCAGGCGTCCTTTGGTCACGCGATAGAAGGCACCGGTCTTTTCCAGCAGATCGTGAATATCGGCAAACCCACCCATCTGCGCTTCCTCGAATTCCGAATAGAGCAACAGCACACGTTCAAGATATTCGCGATTGGCCATCTGCCCGATGAGATCGGAGGTGGCGGTTGCGTAGGCGGCACGCTGCTGCTGCGGGTTATCGAACTCGACCCAGCCCGGATGTTTGCGATGGTCGGTCAGCAAAATGACCTTGGTGGTGCTGTTCAGCACATCCGGTGGCAGCCCTGGCAGGTGGCGGCGGGTAAATTCGACACCGCGCAGCACATGACTGTCGGTAAATTGGGCGCCGGTGCCACTCGCCTCTTCGTCGCTCATCAGATACCCGACATCGTGCATCAGGGCGCCTATCAGTGCGGCATCGATGTAATCGGCATCCAGCCCCTTGCCGGCCAGATGCAATCCATGCAGCATACGGGCGCTGCACAGCACCACCTCGTTGGTATGACATCGATTGTGGTACGGGGTCTTGAGCTGCTGGTAGCCGGGCAACTTCCCGTCGAAAGCACGATCAAGCAAATCAAAAGCGCCAGCAATGCGCGACAGGTCGTGAGACGGGGCGAATGCCAGCACGACCTCGCGCACCTGCGCCTCCACCTCGCCGGTGTCGCGAATGTTACCAAGTGCGGAAAACGGACTGTTAATGTTCATGAAAAGCGCGCTTACTTCCTAACGAAGTCGAAAAAGTTGCCCATTCCTTACGGCAAAAAATACAGGATCTGTGACATATTTCACGTTCATTTTTCGACAAACTGGTGACAACACGACGACAGCTCATCTATTTTTCTCTATCTATTTGGCAGAAACAGATTGTTGATCTAGATTAAGCCGCAAAAATTGGACGGGATTAAGCTTGAATCCTCATCAAGGTCAGAAATGACCTATCAAGAGGTAATGCAATGTCTGAAGCTGAAGTAATCGACCGCGTTCTTGCCAGCAATAGTTGCGACGGCATCCGTCTTATGCAAATTCTGCGCCAGGTACAGGAACAACTTGGCTGGCTGTCGCCGGCCACACTGACCCATATCGCCGCTTCGATCGGCTGGCCGCTCGCCATGGTCAGCGGCACGGCGTCCTTCTACAGTTTTTTCCACACCCGGCCGCGCGGAAAATATTGTGTCTTGTGGTCGGACAACATCACCGACCGCATACTGGGCAACACCGATCTGATGGATGCGATGTGCAAAAAGCTCTGGTTGGAGCCCGGCCGCGTCTCGGAGGACGGCCTGGTCAGCGTGAACACCACGTCGTGCACCGGCATGTGCGATCAGGGGCCGGCGCTGCTGGTGAACTACCGCGCCATCACACGTATGACGCAGGCACGCCTGGGTGAAATGGTTGGCCTGATCCGCAACCAGACCCCGCTTGAAGAATGGCCGGCGGAGTGGTTTGCAGTCGAGGACAATATCCGTCGCCGTGACATCCTGCTTGGGCACGACCTGAAACCGGGTCAGGCCCTCAAGGCGGCGCTGGAACGCGGCCCGGAACAGACGCTCGCCGAAATCAAGGCGGCAAAACTGCGCGGGCGCGGTGGCGCCGGTTTTGGCACCGGGCTCAAATGGGAAGCCTGCCGCAACGCCGCCGGCAGCGGTACTAACCCGGCACATTATGTGATCTGTAATGCCGACGAAGGCGAGCCCGGCACCTTCAAGGACCGCGTGCTGCTGAATTCCTATGCCGATCTGGTGTTTGAGGGCATGAGCATCGCCGGCCTGGTAGTTGGCGCGAAGAGAGGCCTGATCTACCTGCGCGGTGAGTATCGCTACCTGCTCGAGCCCCTAAACTCGGCGCTGGCGACACGGCGAACGGCCGGTCTGCTGGGCACCAACATCCTCGGCAGCGACTTCGAATTTGACATCGAAATCCACCTCGGTGCCGGCGCATATATCTGCGGCGAAGAATCCGCCTTGATCGAATCGCTGGAAGGCAAACCTGGCCGCCCGCGCATCCGCCCACCTTTCCCTGTAACGCACGGCTATCTTGACCAGCCGACGACCGTGAATAACGTCGAGACACTGGCCGCGTCCTGCCTCATCGCAGCCCATGGAGGCGCCTGGTACGCCGAGCACGGCACAGAAAAATCCAGCGGCAGCAAAATCCTTTCAGTCAGCGGCGATTGCGAACGGCCGGGAATTTACGAGTACCCCTGGGGTGTCAGCGTGCGCCAGGTGCTGGAGGACTGCGGTGCTACCGATTCACAGGCAGTGCAGATTTCGGGCCCGTCAGGCGTTTGCGTCGCCGAAGAAGAATTTGGCCGCAAGATCGCCTTCGAGGATCTGTCGACGGCGGGCGCCTTTATGGTTTTTGACGAAACTCGCGACATGTTCGAGGTGGCGCGCAACTTTGCTCATTTCTTCGCCCATGAGTCCTGCGGCTTCTGCACCCCCTGCCGCGTCGGCACCACACTGATCAAAAACCTGATGGACAAGATCGCCGGCAGCCACGGCTCGCCCTATGACATCGACGAACTGTTCAAGCTGCATCGCGTAATGCAAGGCGCCAGCCATTGTGGTTTGGGCAACACCGCCTCCAATCCGGTATTCGACACGCTCAACAAGTTCCGCCCGGCCTATGAGCGCCGCCTTCAATCGCTCGACTACGAACCGGCCTTCGATCTCGATGCGGCGCTGTCGCAAGCACGACAGATGACCGGCCGTGACGATGCCGCGGCACATTTTCCCGACGAGGCTGACGCATGACCACCAACAACACGTTTCAACTTGACGGTGAAGATATTCCCTTCACGCCGGGACAAACCATCATGCAAGCGGCCAAGGCAAGCGGCGTATACATTCCGCATTTGTGCTGGCACCCCGACTTCGCTCCGCACGGCTCGTGCAAGTTGTGCACCGTTAAAGTCAATGGCCGTTTCGGCTCCGGCTGCACCATGGAAGCACAAGCCGATATGACCGTCGAAAACCGTACCACGGAACTCGACGACAAGCGCCGCACGCTGCTGCAAATGCTGTTTGTCGAGGGCAACCATTTCTGCCCCTCCTGCGAGAAAAGCGGCAATTGCACGCTGCAGGCGACAGCCTACGAACTGAAGATGATGTCGCCGCATTTCGACATGTTCTATCCCGACCGCGCGGTCGATGCCTCGCATCCCGATATCCTGCTCGACTTCAACCGCTGCATCATGTGCTCGCTGTGCGTTGTCGCATCGCGCGAGGTGGATGGCAAAAACGTGTTCTACATGGGCGGGCGCGGCATCCTCGGGCGCAAGGTGCATATCAACAGCGAATCAGGGAAGCTTGGCGACACCAATTTTGCGTTAAGTGATCGCGCCGCCAATATTTGTCCGGTTGGCGTGATCCTGCACAAGCGAGAAGGCTTCGCGATCCCCATTGGCAAACGCAAGTACGACAGAGCGCCCATCAGTGAACAGGCCGCGGAGAGCACGCCATGAACGCCCCTGTGAATGCAGCGACGACTCCTATCAAGAAACTGCGCGTCGCCACCACCAGCCTTGCGGGCTGCTTCGGCTGCCATATGTCCTTACTCGACATCGACGAGCGCATTCTCAAGCTGCTTGATCACATCGAATTCGACCGTTCGCCGCTGACCGACATCAAGCACTGCGGTCCCTGTGATCTCGGCCTGATCGAAGGCGGGCTGTGCAATGCCGAGAACGTGCATGTGCTGCGCGAATTTCGCAAGAACTGCAAGATTCTGGTAGCCGTCGGCGCCTGCGCGATTAACGGTGGCCTACCCGCACAACGTAACCACCTCGATCTGCGCGACATTCTCGAAGAGGTGTACCAGACCGAGTACCTGATGGGCAGCCACGGCATTCCAAACGACCCGGAACTGCCGCTACCGCTGGACAAGGTGCACCCGATACATGAAGTGGTAAAGGTCGACTACTTCCTCCCCGGTTGCCCGCCGCCCGCCGATGCGTTCTGGAAGCTGCTGACCGATTTGATCGCCGGCCGCACGCCGACTCTGGGCCACGGCCTGCTTCACTACGACTAATTTGCCACGAGATCACCATGAGCTTCGAACTGGAAACCGCCCTCTCCCCCGAAAAACTCCGCCGCGTCGCCATTGACCCCGTCTCACGGGTCGAAGGCCACGGCAAGGTGACGATCCTGCTCGACGATGAAAACAAGGTGCATCAAGTGCGCCTGCACATCGTCGAATTTCGTGGCTTCGAGAAGTTCATCCAGGGACGCCCTTACTGGGAAGTGCCGGTGATGGTGCAACGCCTGTGCGGCATCTGCCCGGTATCGCACCATCTGGCCGCTTCGAAGGCGCTGGACATGATTCTGGGTGTCAAACAACTGACGCCGACAGCAGAAAAAATCCGCCGCCTGATGCACTACGGTCAGATACTGCAATCACACGCCCTGCACTTCTTCCACTTGTCATCGCCCGACCTGCTGTTCGGTTTCGGCTCCGACGTTGCCGCGCGCAACATCGTCGGCGTCATTGCGGCCCATCCGGAAATCGCCAAGAAGGGTGTGTTACTCAGAAAATACGGCCAGGAAGTGATCCGCATGACGGCCGGCAAGCGGGTGCATGGCACCGGCTCGGTGCCGGGTGGAGTGAACAAATCGCTGAGCGCAGATGAGCGCAACGAACTGCTCAAGGACGCCTACCAGATGGTGGCCTGGAGCCGCGACGCGGTTGGCCTGATCCGCCAATTGTTCGAACAGAATCTGCCCGAGTACAACGCCTTCGGCCGCTTCCGCTCCGCCGGCATGTGCTTGGTAAATCCCGCGGGGGCGATGGATCTTTACCATGGCGGCTTGCGCGCACGCGACATCGACGGCAATACCATGTTCGATCACCACGACTACGGCCGCTACTGGGAGGTCATTGCCGAGGACGTCAAGCCCTGGTCTTACATGAAGTTCCCTTTCTTCAAATCGAAGGGGCCTGAAGAAGGTTCCTACCGTGTCGGGCCGCTGTCACGGGTCACGATGTGCGACAGCATCACGACGCCGCTGGCCGACAAGGAGCGCGAAGAGTTCATGGCATTCGACGGCGGTAGCGTCACCGGTGCGACCCTGGGCTACCACTGGGCGCGAATGATAGAAATGCTGCACGCGGCAGAAAGCATCAAGGACCTGCTGCACGACGACGACATTACCGGAAGCGATTTGATGGCTACGGGCGTGCGTCAGGAACGTGGCGTCGGCGTCATTGAAGCACCGCGTGGCACGCTGATCCACCATTACCGCGTCGATGAAAACGACCAGGTAATCCGCGCCAATCTGATCGTCTCGACCACGCACAACAATCAGGCCATGAACACCGCCGTGCGCGAGGTGGCAAAGAAGTACCTGAACGGCCGCGAGATCACCGAAGGCCTGCTCAACCACATCGAGATTGCAATTCGTGCCTTCGATCCCTGTCTTTCCTGCGCTACGCATGCGCTGGGGCAGATGCCGCTTGAAGTTGCAATAGTCGGCGCTGACGGTACGGTGATCGACGAAGCCACGCGCGACCATCGCGGCCTGACGCGAGCCGTGGTTTGACGACACCAACGCTGGTCTTTGGTTGGGGCAATCCCAGCCGGGGCGACGACGCACTGGGGCCAGTGTTCATCGAACATTTCACCGCGCTTGCGGCCCTTCACCCTGAATGGGGTGCCGTCGAATGCTTGACTGATTTTCAGTTGCAGGTCGAACATGCGCTCGATCTGCAAGACCGGCAGCGCGTGTTGTTTGTCGATGCCAGTCTCGATGCGCCAGCGCCCTGCACGCTCACCCGAATCGAAGCCGCACGCGACGCCAGTTTCACCACCCACGCCATGAGCCCACAAGCCGTGCTCAAGGTTTTTGCCGACATCGACGAAGGCGAGCCGCCACCCTGCTGGCTGCTGGCGATACGCGGCGAGCGTTTCGAACTGGGTGAAGAGATCAGCGAGAGCGCCCGCAGCAACCTTGTCGCGGCGCTGGAACGCGCCGCGCTTTGGATTGAAGATCGTTCCTGATTGGTCATTCCGGCGAACGCCGGGATCCAGTACGCTTCTGGAATCCGGCGTTCGCCGGGATGACGCGTTTACCTACCGAATTGCGCATGGCTGGGTGTATGTAGTACGCCTCGCTCAAAGGCGCCATGCAAAAAGTCGGCGATGGTGATACGGCGTCGCAACATGCCGCAAGCTCACAAGCAACCGGCCAGCTCGATTTCGTGACGAATGATGTCCAAGGCATCGCCTACGGTTTCGCGAGATTCAATGCCCAGACTCAATCGCACGGCATGCGGATAGATATCCGAAGCGGCAAACGCTTCCGAAGTTGCAACGTGAATGCCCTGTTGCGCCAAGGTCGCCGCCAGCTGGCCGGCCCGAACGCTTTCCGGCAGCTTGACCCAGACAAAAAATGAATTTTCATTGGCGACCAGCTCCAGCCCCGCCAGCCGCTTGATCGCCAGTTTGTGGCGCACTCGGGCTTCGCGTCGCTTTTCCGCCTCAAGCCGGCGCACCGTGCCATCACTCAGCCAGCGTCCGGCCAGCGCGGCAATGAAAGTGGCATTACTCCAGACCATCGCCCGCAGCGTTTTCTCGAATCGGGAATGCAGATCCGGCGGCGTCACCACAAAACCGAAGCGAATACCACCGCCGAGAATCTTGCTCACCCCCGACACATAAATCGTGCGCTCACCGGCCAGCGCGACTAACGGTGCCGGGGGATTCTCGATCAGAAAGGCGTAGGAACCGTCCTCGATGATCCAGGCCTCATGGCGTCGCGCGAGCTCCACCAGTCTTTTTCGGGCGGCGAGTTCCATCACCAATCCGCTCGGATTGTGCAACGTCGGCATGCAGAAAACCGCCTTGACCGGGCGCTTGCGCATCAATTGTTCAAGTGCATCCAAATCCGGTCCCGCCGTGTTCCAGCGCACCGCCTGCATGTCCAGCCGGTGAAGCTTCCCCAGCGCGAGGAAACCGGGGTAGGTCAATTCATCTACCGCCACCACGTCTCCCGGACGCAGCAACGTCATGACGGTGGCGGCCAGCCCCTGCTGCGCGCCGGCAACCAGCGCGATGTTGTCCGGACTGGCGTGAATGTCCTTGTCGCGCAGATAGTCGGCCACCAGCCGCCTTTCGAGCGCACGGCCCACGGTCGGCTGCGCCATCATCAGGGCGCCCAATTCGCCGGATGACAAAAGCTCGCGCAATGCGGCTCTGAGCATGTCGGCATGGCCCGGCGTGTTCGGGTAGTTGAATGCCAGGTCCAGACCGCCCGACTCAAAAGGTTTCTGCGTATGCCCGTAGCCCGGCGGACTGGCGATATCGCGCACGAAGGTGCCGCGCCCGGTTTCACCCGTCACCAGACCACTATGTTCCAGCTCGGCATACACCCGGCTGGCAGTGGCCAGCGCGATCTGGTGTTGTGCCGCAAGATCCCGGTGCGTGGGCAGACGCGCCCCAGGAGCCAGAAGTCCGCTGTGAATCTGCTGGGCGAAATGGTCGACAAGGGATTTGTAGCGGCTGACTCGCATGGGTGATGTATCTAGGACAATTATTTGATTGTATCGGATACCCCGCCTATGCTGCATTTTCTTGATATTCAGAGGTGAAGCATGGAATCCCTGGCGCCCGGTTTGGCTTTTTCAATGATGCTGTTTGCCTTCGTGACCTCGATCACGCCGGGGCCCAACAACATGATGCTGCTCGCTTCGGGGGTTAACTTCGGATTTGTCGCGACCTTGCGTCACCTCGCCGGTGTGTCCATTGGCCTGGTGGTGATACTGCTGCTGGCCGGATTCGGATTGCAGCAGATGCTGAATGGCTTTCCCTGGATTTACGGCGTCATGAAATGGCTGGGCGCCGGCTATCTGGTTTATCTGGCATGGCGCATTTCGCAAAGCGGCGCACCCGAGTCGGGGCCTCAACGCAAAGAGGCCAAGCCATTGGGGTTTATTGGTGCGGCCTTGTTTCAATGGGTCAACCCAAAAGTATGGGTCATGGTTTTCGGCTTTTACAGCGTTTACGTTCCCGCCGACGCCGGCTGGACGGTGGTGATTGCCTCGTCGATGCTGTTCGGTGCAGTGAATCTGCCTTGCGTTGGCTCATGGGCCTTGCTGGGTGAGAAAATCAAGGCCTTTCTTAGCCACGTGAATCGCCGCCGGGCCTTCAACCATGTCATGGCCGCCTTGCTGATTGGCTCCATTGTCACCACCTGGTAGGCACTATTAGGCGCATCCCGCTACACGCATTGGTAAATGGCAGCGCAAAGCGCGAGCGCACGTGGCGAGCGCACGCGCCAGTCGCTGCGATTGAGTGTGTAGCCAATGGCGAGTTGTTCCTTGGGGTCACACCAGCCCAATGGCCCGCCAATACCTGGATGGCCAAATGATTCCGGGTTAGGGGAGAAAACACCCGACTCTTCCTTCAAAAAGCCCTGCGACCAACCCATTGCCTTGCCCAGCACCTGATCTTGCACGCTCCAGGTTTGGCGACCAACAACCTGCGCCATCGTTGCCGGGCTTACCCAGCTTCGCCCCTGCCAATGGCCGCTTAACGACCAGGGCAGGTACGCACGTGCCAGGCCGCGAGCAGTTGCCGTGGCGGACGCCCAGGGAAGGAAACAGCGTCGCACCGGTTCACTGTTGTAATCCGCCATTCCCCCGGGTGATGAGGGGTTGGTCAATGCCTGCTTCGCCAGACCTCCCCGCAATATCGACCGGGCAACATTGGCTTCGGTACTACCGCCACGCACGGCTGCCCACAACATGCGCCCAAGTCGCGCACCATTCCCGACGGGTAATAGCCTGGCCACGCGATGATCCTGGGCCGCAGGTGTTCCCAGAAAAACGTCCGCCTCAAGTGGGTCGAGCCATTCGCGATGCAGGTAGCTCGTCATTGATTCGCCGCAGACGATTTCAAAAAAATGATCCGCGTACATGCCAAAGCTCAGAGCGTGATACGCCTGAAGGGTGGGAGTGACGGGCGTCTGCTGCTCCAGCACCGCGCGTATGGACAGGCGTTGTGCCGGGTCGCAGTATTGCGCCAGTGTGAGAGGTACGCTGAGAGCAGCGAGGCCGGCCTGATGATTGAACAATTGGCGTACCGTAATCGATTGCTTGCCGCTTTGAGCAAAGGCCGGCCAATACTCGGCCACCGGTGCATCCCATTCAAACCTGCCCTGTTCTGCAGCCAGATTGAGCGCCATGGCGGTCAAACCCTTGCTGACAGAGAACACCACGATCAGGGTATCCGCAGACCAGGGAGATTTGGTGTCAGGATTGGAATACCCACCCCACAGATCCACCGCTAGCGCTCCTTTGCGATACACGCAGAGCCCCGCGCCCACTTCTTGCCCGGTTTCGAAATGCTTGAGGAACTGCTCTGCGACCCGTTCAAACTCGGGCGCATAGCGTCCTGTCACAATGCCATTGATTTCTCGCATGGAATATCTCGCTATTGGGCGGACATGGAATTTCACACTGGTATTTGAGCCTATCACCCTTACAGCGCAACGCTTTGTTTTCCCTCTGTGTTCTCTTCGCCTCTGTGGTTCAAGCAACTTATTCAAGTTCAAAAAGCCAAAATCTTTGCCATAGTTACACCTAGCTTAAGCCACTCGAACCGCAGAAGAGACGAAGGCGCTCTTGCTCTTGTAATTACTAGACGATCGGTCTAATATTTGGCCATGTCTTCGGATTCCCACCCCACGCGCCGTCCTGGCCGGCCACCCAAAGTCTGCCACTCGCAGTTCGAGACGCGCGAGACTCTGGTTCGCCTGGGCACGGAAATCCTCACCGAAAAGGGTTTTCTGAGCACTGGTATCGACGAAGTGCTCAAACGCGCCAGCGTACCCAAGGGTTCCTTCTATCACTACTTCGCCAGCAAGGAAGCCTTCGGCCAAGCCGTGATCGACAACTATGCGGCCTACTTTGCGCGGCGGCTCGACCGCTGGCTGCTCGACGAACAACACGCGCCGCTGCAACGCCTGATGAATTTTGTCGCCGATGCCAAGCAAGGCATGGCTCGCTTCGATTTTCGCCGTGGCTGCCTGATCGGCAACATGGGCCAGGAACTCGGTGCCGGGCACGAGGGCTTCCGCATCCGCCTCGACGAGGTCCTGTCCGATTGGCAAACCCGCGTCGCGAATTGCCTGGAAACGGCAAAAGCTGCCGGCCAGTTGGCGCCGCAGGCTAATTGCGAGCAACTGGCGGCCTTTTTCTGGATCGGCTGGGAAGGCGCGGTGCTGCGTGCCAAGCTGGTCCGCAGCGATGCCCCCCTGGAACTTTTCTCTACCCATTTCTTCGCCGGCCTGCCGCGAACCGCCGACGCATCACTCTGATATTTTTAGACTCAAACCCGCCTACAAGGAGCACACAAATGTTCACTGCGATACTTATAGAAAAAGATACCGACGGATACCACGCCGGACTGGCGAAGATTGACCCGGCGAATTTGCCCGAGGGCGACGTCAAGGTACGGGTCGCCTATTCTTCGCTGAACTTCAAGGATGGCCTGGCGATTACCGGCAAGAGCCCGGTGGTGCGCAGTTTCCCCATGGTTCCCGGTATCGATCTGGCCGGCACGGTGGAAGAAAGCAGCCATGCGGAATTCAAGGTCGGCGACCAGGTGGTGCTCAACGGCTGGGGCGTCGGCGAGAACCATTGGGGCGGCCTGGCCCAGTACGCCAGCCTCAAGGGCGATTGGCTGGTTCCGCTACCCGCTGCCTTCACGCCCGCCCAAGCCATGGCCATCGGCACTGCCGGCTATACGGCAATGCTTTGCGTGCTGGCGCTGGAACGCCATGGCGTAACTCCCGATCAGGGTGAGATTCTGGTCACTGGCGCCGCCGGTGGTGTCGGCAGCGTTGCCGTTGCGCTGCTGGCCAAACTTGGCTACCGCGTCGTCGCCTCGACGGGGCGCACCGCCGAGTCCGATTACCTCACCGAACTCGGTGCCGCCGAGATCATCGATCGCGCCACGCTTTCCGCTCCTGGCAAACCAATGGCAAAAGAGCGCTGGGCCGGCGTCATCGATTGCGTCGGCAGCCACACCCTGGTCAATGCCTGCGCCGCCACCCGCTACGGCGGCACGGTGGCCGCCTGCGGCCTGGCGCAGGGCATGGATTTTCCAGGCTCGGTCGCCCCTTTCATCCTGCGCGGCGTGACACTGGCCGGCGTAGATAGCGTGAACTGCCCCAAGCCGCGACGCCTCGAAGCCTGGCAGCGTCTTGCCCGCGATCTGGACCCTGCCAAGCTCGCCCGCCTGACCACCGAAATCAGTCTGGTCGAGGCGCTGGCCCAGGCACCGGAAATTCTCGCCGGCCATGTGCGCGGGCGCATTGTGGTCGACGTCAACGCCTGACAAATCACCGAATCTGAAACCCAAGGAGAAACCCCATGAGTACCCCCGCCATCAGCCGCTACCCCGTGCCGGACATCAAGGATTTGCCCGACGACATCCGCGAACGCATTCTCGCCGTGCAGGAAAAATCCGGCTTTGTGCCCAATGTATTCCTCGCCCTGGCCCACCGCCCCGACGAGTTCCGCGCTTTTTTTGCCTATCACGATGCGATCATGGAAAAGCCAAGCGGCCTGACCAAGGCCGAGCGCGAAATGATCGTGGTCGCCACCAGTGCGATCAACCAGTGCCAGTACTGCGTGGTTGCCCATGGCGCGATCCTGCGCGTACGCGCCAAGAACACCCTGATCGCCGACCAGGTCGCGACCAACTACCGCAAGGCCGACATCTCCCCACGCCAGAAGGCCATGCTCGACTTCGCGCTGAAGGTAACGCAGGCCGCCTACGAGATCGGCGACGCCGACTACGAAACGCTGCGCGGCCACGGCTTCAATGACGAAGACATCTGGGACATCGGCGCCGTCAGTGCCTTCTTCGGCCTGTCCAACCGCATGGCCAACATGACCAACATGCGCGCCAACGACGAGTTCTACATGATCGGACGGGTACCCAAGACCTGAGTCCCCTTCCGCACGGCGGTGATCGGCAAAGAGGATTGCCGGTCGCTGCCACGCACTGCTGATTGAGACCCAGGTAATCTGCGGATTAGAATGTGGCTGGTCTGTCTCGATGGCGGATGTTCTGATTCGCCAGCCCAGTCAGCGTCGTCCATGCGAAGTAATAGAGAGCGTCTCATGAACAATGGCAGTCTGCGCAAGCGCTTGCGATTGAAAGCACACCGATATCCCCAAGGGCTGCCGTCGCCACGCCGTTTCAATACGCCTGGCTGTCTGTTCTGATCATGAACAGCGCAGCATCGACACCAAGCAGTTCGAAACAGGCCGAGGCCTCGCGATTGGACGATTCCACGCTGGCATTTTTACGCATGGCAACTATCACCGTGTTGTTGGGCGCAATCGCTATCCTTGGCTTGATCCTGTTGCTCATTCCAGATCAGACACAGCGGATGTTCGGCCCGCTTGCAATCATTGGTGTCGACTTCGTTGCATGGATTTTGATTCATCGCGGCAACCCAAGGGGAGGCATCATGGTGCTTACTTGGGGCATCTGGGCTGCCGTAACCGGTATTTCGATGTTCAACGGAGGCGTTCTCGCACCGGCCTATTTTGTCTATCCACTTATCATTATCTTTGCCGGCTGGCTGATCGGCTTGCGCGCCGCGATTGCCATCGCTATATGCAGCACGATTGCGGGGCTGGGATTCGCCATCGCAGATTTTCTCAAGGTCTTACCAATCCAGCCGCCAACCTCACCATTTCTGTATTGGGTCGTACAGACCACGATCTTCAGCGTGGCCGCATCTACGATTATTTACCTGCTGCGAAGCCATCAGCGGCAGGTAGAAGAAGTGCGCACCCTCACAGCGAAATTGGCGCGTGAAAGTGCCAACGCAGCGACAGCCGAAATCTTGCGCTCCAGTCAGGAATTGCTCGACCGGACCGGGCGCCTGGCGCGGGTCGGTGGCTGGGAAATCGAGGTGGCGACCGGGCATCTGACGTGGACTGCGGAAACCTTTCGCATTCATGATCTTGAGCCAGCGGGCACACCGCCCATTGAGCAGGCTGTGTCTTTTTACGCGCCGGACGCGCGTGCGACAGTTGAGCGCGCGGTAAAGAATGCCGCCGAGCATGGTATCGGTTTCGAATTTGAGCTTCAGCTCGATACCGCCAAAGGGCGCCGGATTTGGGTCCGCTCCAAGGGCGAACCACAAATCGAAGATGGCAAGGTGGTGCGTGTGACGGGTGCACTCCAGGACATCACCGAGCAGCATCAGGCTGCACAGGCGCTCGAAACCAGCCTGAACAACCTGCAGCGCACCCTGGAGGCAACGAACGAGGGGATACTCGGCTATGACGGCAATGATCCTAGCGGAAAACTACTGTTCTCAAACAACCGCCTCTTCGAAATATGGAACATACCGCTGGAAGACGCGCCCACCACCGGGCGCGCCGAAATTCTGGCAGCCTCACTAAAGTTTTTGCGCGATCCGGAAAAGGAGAATGAACGTATTAGTGAAATACGTAGCCTAGCTACCTTGTATGAGGACAAGGTGTACCTGAACGACGGACGAGTTTTGTTCCGCCGCAGTATCCCGCTACTGGAAGGAAGCCAGATCTCACACGTCTGGAGTTTCCGCGATATCACCGTGGAAGAGAAAGCCAGTGACGCACTGAAAGCGAGCCGCGACGAAGCTCAACGGGCGAGCGCCGCAAAAAGCGAATTCCTCTCGCGTATGAGCCATGAACTTCGCACCCCCATGCACGCGATCATGGGTATGGTCTCACTGGCGAAAAAGAGAATGAGCGACCCACGGGGTCTGGATCAACTGAGCAAAGCCAAATCGGCGGCAGACCACCTGCTCAACTTGATCAACGACATCCTTGACATATCCCGAATCGAAGCCGGGCGAATGACACTGGAAAAACTCAACTTCACGCTCCGTGACGTGATGGACAATGTCACCAATCTGACAGGCGAGAAAGCAAGAGAAAAGGGGCTCACGCTAGCGATTGATCTACCGCCGAATATTGCCGAGCGTCCTTTGCAGGGCGACACGCTGCGATTAAGCCAGATCCTGCTCAATCTCACTGGCAATGCCGTCAAATTCACCAACAAGGGACGGATTGAGATACGAGTTGAGCAAATCGAGGAAACAGAGAAAGAAGTGCTGCTGCGTTTTGAAATTCGGGATAGCGGCATCGGCATTGATGCAGAAGCGCAGCAACGCCTGTTTGTCACATTCGAACAAGCCGACGGTTCGATGACCCGCAAATATGGCGGCAGCGGTCTGGGCCTGTCCATATGCAAACATCTTGTACGAATGATGCAAGGAGAAATCGGAGTCGACAGCATCCCTGATCAAGGCAGCACCTTCTGGTTTACCGTCCGCCTGAGCCAGGCCGCCGAAGGCGCCCTGCCACACGCGTCGACGCGTCCGACAAAAACCACAAAACTTGAACTACAACGCGGCTTCATCGGTGCGCGTATCTTGCTGGCAGATGACGAACCAATCAGCCAGGAGGTCTCCAACACGTTTTTACTGGGCTTGGGATTGAATGTTGATCTGGCCAATGACGGCGCTGAAGCCTTGTCCATGGCGCAAGCAAAGCTCTACGACCTTATTTTCATGGACGTGCGGATGCCGAACATGAACGGCCTCGATGCGGCGCGGGCGATACGGGCCGACTCGCGAAACCAGATTACGCCGATTGTGGCGATGACCGCGAACGCCTTCGAGGAAGATCGCAAACTCTGTCTTGATGCCGGAATGGATGATCACATTGGTAAACCCACCGTGCCTCAGCAGCTCCTGGAGAAGCTGCATATGTGGCTCGCCCGATCCCGCGAATCGCGCGGAAGAACCTGAAACAGTTCCTGGCGCAAGTACTTTGGAACGCAATTTTTGCCATATCTTGCTCCAACACGCAAACACCATCCCGGCAGACCCTGATGCCACCGCGCGTGCTATTCGGTCGCCTTTCCAGCGGGGCTGAATGTTCGACCTCGCCCTAAACCTGCCGGCCTCTTTCTGGCTGCTGGCGATTGCCGCAACAATGCTGATCGGCATGTCCAAGGCCGGCTTCGGCGGCGCGGCGGGCAGCCTCGCCGTACCGCTGATGGCCGTGATCGTCGCACCACGTTTTGCCGCCGCCGTGATGCTGCCCATCCTGCTGACCATCGATGCCATCGGCCTGGTGGTGTTTCGCGGCCGCGCCGACGTCGCCAATCTGCGCATCATCCTGCCCGGTGCCATGCTCGGAATTTTGCTCGGCTGGATCACCTTCGGTCATGTCGATGCGCGCTGGATTCGCCTGCTGATCGGCATCGAGGCGCTGCTGTTCGCTTTCGACCGTTTTCGCGCAGCGCGCAACGCACATGTCGCCGTACTGTCAGCGCCGAGTTTTGCGCCGGGCATTTTCTGGAGCATGGTGTCGGGCTTCACCAGCTTCGTCTCTCACGCTGGCGGTCCGCCGATCATGCAATACCTGATGCCGCAGAACATGGACAAGATGCGCCTGGTCGGCACCACGGTCATTTTCTTTTCGGTGGTTAATTTTTCCAAGCTCGGTCCCTACGCCCAGCTTGGCCTGCTTGATCTTTCCAATCTCGGCGTCTCGTTGCTGCTGGCGCCGGCGATTCCCATCGGCTACTTCATCGGCTACCGCCTGCTCCATGCCGTCGACATGCGCGGCTTCAATCGAGTCACGGCGTGGACGCTGCTGGCCGCGGGAACCAAGCTGGTGTTTGACGGGCTGGCGGGGTAAGCTGCCTTACCCGCTGCACAATAAAGCCGAAAGGAATCCCATTGCTAAATTGCAAACTCGCCAGAATGCTTGTGTTGCTTGTGCTGGCCGCAAGCCTGCCGGCAAACGCCGCCGATCAGCTCATGCAACTGGAAACGCGGCCCGAGGTAACGGTGCCGGTGTTCTACATGAAGCGGGATGGCGCCAGCGCTACTGTCATTTTGCTGTCCGGTGGCAGCGGCTCGATCGGCAGGCTGGTCGATGGCAAACTCACCAGCCGCAATTTTTTGGTGCGCTCACGCGACTTCTTTGCCGATGCCGGCTTCAACGTGGCGGTGATGAGCAGCCCCTCGGATATACCGGATCTCGACTACACCGACCGAATCGCCGACAAGCACCTGCAGGACATGCGAAAACTGGTCAGTTACCTCAAGGCCGACAGCGGCTTGCCGGTCTGGCTGGTCGGCACCAGCCGCGGCACCGTGTCAGCCACGGCTGCAGCAATAAGCTTTGGCAATACGGATCTGGCCGGTATCGTTCTGACATCCAGCGTGGTGAGTTACTCAAAGGTCGGCGCTGTGCCGAAACAGGATCTCGCAGCCATTGGAATTCCCGTTCTGGTCGTCCATCACGAGAAGGACGGCTGCTCGATTTGCCAACCGCACGAGGTTCCGGCCATATTGGATGGCCTCAAGCAGGCGCCGTTCAAAAAGCTGGTGATGCTCAAGGGCGGCGGTGAGCCAAAAGGCAATCCGTGCGGGCCAATGCACAATCACGGCTTCATCGGCATGGAAAAAGAAACCGTGGCCTTGATTGCCGACTGGATCAAGCAGCCGAGCAATTGAACTATCGCCAGACAGGCCGCGTTCAGCGCAAGGAGGCCGCCGCTGCCCCGCTACACCCTGCCGCTCAACTCCCGTAGGCCGCAGCGAGTACCGCGATCATGTAGCCATGGTCGATCGCTCCAGCGCTCTCGCGAGCACTGTGCATCGCCCACATCGGTGCGCCGACATCCACGCTGGCAATGCCCAGACCGGCGGCGACAATCGGGCCGATGGTGCTGCCGCAGCCCAGATCGCTGCGATGCGAGTACTGCTGGCACGGCACCCCGGCCTGCTCACACAAGCCCATGAAGCGCGCCGCCGTCTCGGCCTGGGTGCTGTAGCGCTGGTTGGCATTACTCTTGATCACCGGCCCGCCATTCATCATCACCTTGTGTTCGGGCTCGTAAGCGGCCGGAAAATTCGGCTGGTAGGCGTGAGCCATATCGGCGCTGATGAAAAAGCTGCGCGCCAGGGCGCGGTGCTGGTCTTCGCCATCCAGTCCCGCTTGGGTACCGATGCGCGCCAGCACGTCGCCAACGAAGCTGCCGCCGGCTCCGGCCGCACTCTCGCTGCCCACCTCTTCGTGGTCGAACAAGGCCGCTACGCAGGTGGCCGCCGGCTCCTTTGTGGCAGTCAGCGCGCTTATCGCGGCATGGCAGGACGCCAGATTGTCCAACTGGCGACTGGCGATAAATTCTTCGTCGGCGCCCCACAGGCTGCCCGGCTGAACGTCATACACCGCCAGTTCCCAACTCAGCAGATCCGCTGCCTTGCCCTGCGCGGCCCCGGCCAGCAACTTGCGCAGGCGCGCTTCGGCGTCTTCCCCCGCGCCCAACTGGCCGAGAACCAGGGGCAGTTCGGTCTGTTTGTTCAGCTTCAGACCTTGCTCGTTCACCTCGCGGTTCATGTGTATCGCCAGATTGGGCAGCCGCAGCAGCGGCTGCTCGAAGCGCAGCAGCCGCGTTTGCGGCCCCTTGGCGCTACGCATCACCACACGCCCGGCAAGACTCAAGTCGCGGTCGGTGAAGGTCGCCAGTATCGGGCCACCATAAATCTCCACACCCAGCCGCAGCAGGCCGTCGCCGCCCAGCGCCGACTTCGGCTTGAGCCGCAGCCCCGGCGAATCGGTATGGGCGCCGACCAGGCGAAAGCCGGCCTCGGCCAGTGGCTGGCTGCCCAGTACAAAGGCAATCAAAGAGGCGCCGCCGCGCACCGTGTAGTAGCGCCCGCCGGCGGCAAGCTGCCAGCGCGCACCCTCCTCCAACCGGCTGAAACCGTGCGCCAGCAAGTGCGCCTCGACACTCGCCACGGCGTGCCATGGACTGGGGCTGGCGCCGATGAAGCTGATCAGGTCCCGCGCGGGTTGGCGGGCTTTTTTGTGGGCTTGTACGGTCTGCGGCATCGCGGTCGAGAAAGAGTGGTCAAAGATGCGAAGCATACACATTGACGGGTAGTATCCGACTTCGATCACTGCCGTAGTACCTATCTGAATGCGCAAAGAAGACAAAGAGAAGCCCCTGTTCGCGATTGTGGCCGCTGTGCAAAAGCCCAACGTGAGCGACATCGAGTTCGAGGCCTCGTTGGCCGAACTGCGCGACCTGGCCAAGACCCTGGGTTACCAAATCACCGCCACTTTCACCCAGAAACGCGCCAGCTTCGACACCACGGCCTACCTCGGCACCGGCAAGCGCGAAGAGATGCGCGAATTTGTGGACAGCGAACCCGCGCCCGGCACCTTTGAAAAACCGCTGCACGGCGCCGCCGATCCCGAGGCCGGCAAGATCACCGCGATTTTCGTCGACCATGAAATCTCGCCCTCGCAGGCGCGCAATCTGGAAAAGGAAGTCGGCTGCGAGGTGATGGACCGCACCATGGTTATCCTCGAAATCTTCCACCGCCACGCCAGCTCCCGCGCTGCCCGCGCCCAGGTGGAAATAGCGCGCCTGGGTTACATGGGGCCACGCCTGCGCGAGGTGGCCAAGCTCGCTGGGCCGCAAGGCCGGCAACGCAGCGGAACCGGCGGGCGCGGCGCCGGCGAAACACACACCCAACTGGACCGACGCAAGATCCGCGACCACATCGCCGAACTGCAAAAAGAAATCGACGCGATGGACGCCGAACGCAAAACCCAGCGCGCACGCCGGCTCGGGCAAAGGGGCAGCGAAGGCCATCGCGGCCTCGCCAGCGTGGCCCTGGTCGGCTACACCAATGCAGGAAAATCCACACTGATGCGGGCGCTGACCGCCAGCGAAGTGCTGGTCGAAGACAAACTTTTCGCCACGCTCGACACCACCGTGCGCGCTTTACATCCCGAAAGTCGGCCGCGCGTGCTGATTAGCGACA